>SDBU01001728.1_pt1 | contig 30343 bp, 36 predicted proteins | sample 2277071 | NCBI WGS metagenome assembly SDBU01 (sample SAMN10397929, study PRJNA504765) | marine sediment metagenome | isolation source: marine sediment core GS08_GC12, 126 cmbsf | place: Arctic Ocean: Gakkel Ridge, Loki's castle | collected 2008 | reverse complement strand
CTGGGTCTCTTTGAACACGCATTTTATGCTCCTTGGGGTAATGGTGCTGAGTTGAAAGGCAATTGCTCAAACAACTCTCCCCAAGGAGGCGCGCGGCTATAGTGGAATTCAGGTGAAGAACATCAGATTCCGGGTCCCTCGCACGATGATGCTTCTTCCACCTGCTCAGCGTAGAAGGCATCTAGCAAGTCGTCCACCGTCACTTCGGTATCACCCGTCGCGGCCAGCTCGGCCTTCAAGCATGCCTCGAATTCTGGCAACGACACATCACCGCACGCAGCGAGTACGTTTTCAACAACAGTCCTGAATGGACTGAGAAAGGCGTCCAGACTCTTCTGAATGGCCTGATCCAAGTTCACCGACGCACACCCAATGAGCAGCATCAACATCAACGTAGCAAGCAATCCGGTGCCGAGGATGGGATTAGTGGTAGAGAGCGTGGAGGGAGTCGAGCCCTCGACCAATCGGATTGAAAGCCTAAGGCCCTCCGAGCACGCTCTATTCATCGTCATTTCCTTAACTTACGCTTCCCAACCTCAATGTCAAGCTCGCTGAGAAACTCTTTCCAAACAATTAGGGCTACTTCTTTCTCCAGACCGGTCAGCTCTTCAGAAAACTGGTCGATCAACTTGCCTGTTTCCCGGTCGATCTGGCCTGCAATCCGTGGGCACATTCTCTGTCCCGCTTGTCGGCACTGTTCCTTGGCTGCAAATACCCGTTCTTCGGGAGTTTTCTTGATCTTTTCTGCGGCCTTCTTTTCTGCCCTCTTCTTGGCCTCAGCAGCCTTGGCCTCCTCCTCTTCCCGCATTTCTGCAAGAACCCTCTGATCCTGTTCATAGAAGTTGACACGCCGCCCTCGCATGAGTCTCCCTCAGGAAGAAATAATCACTTCTTCTGCTTCCCAGATCCGTAGCCATCGGCGGCCCAGCCACTCCCACTCAGGGTGAAGGTGGTTTTGCTGATTAGCCTCCGTACCTTAGAGCGGCATCCCTTCTTTCGACAGGTCTTGATCGGTCTGTCTTTGATGCTCTGGTCCACCTCGAATTCGTGGCCCTTGAAGCAAAGATAGTCATACAGGGGGGACATTGAGCCTCCCGCACTCTGAGCAGTTTGGAGAGAGGAGCTTTTTTCTCCATGTCCTGTACCCGTAGACTTCCATCCCCAAGAATACAAAGCCCCAAATCCACATCGAAGTCAGGGGAATAGAGAACCCGATACAGATCCAGACAGCATCGCCCAGTGCCCGGAAGTACCACCCAGAGATTTTCTTTCGACCAATCAGGAAAATCCCGATAGACAGGATGCTGTATCCTAGGTACCCTAGTAAGTCAGCAGTGGCGAGTTCCAAAACTCCCTCCCGTTTTTCCCTTCACAGCAGGGGCCGCACATGCGAACCCCTCTTGGCAAAAAGTAGGGCTTCCCAGATCTGTCCTTGTCGCGGGTCAGGTGCTCGCACTTCTGACACGGGACAGTCCTGAAGGGACGCGCGTAAATGTACCGGTGCAGCTCTGCCTCTTCGGTCTCTGTCAGGGGCATGCCCAACACGGCCTTGTCGTAGGCTCGGTTGAATAGCTTGTGCCGCCCGTCTCCCTTCTTAGTGCCCAAAGAGGAGCCTACAATTAGTGCATAGATTGTCCCCGACTTTGTTCGTCACAGTTCGACAACGGGGAGGGCATTCTTTTGCCTTGACGCTGTTTTTCTGAAAATGGGCTGCTGTATGGGCACGCACATTATCCCGCATCTCCTTGTAAACAAAGGCCGATACGTTTTCTGCACCTCCAGCAAGTTCCCGGATCTGCTTATAGAGATCTTCCGGCAAGTCCACGACGATTCTCATCTTTTTCGACATATCTTGATCTCCTACATACCTTTAGAGTAAAGACATGATAGGGGCCGTATTATCTTTACAGATGGACTCGTGGACGGGCCATCTCAAGGCAAAATACCTCCTACTCATTGGAAATTGAAGAGAAAATGAGCTTAGCAGAAGAAATGCACTGGAGGTTGACTGTGGCTGAACCCGATGGCGGTGAGCACATTATTGCGCTAGATTTTGACGGAGTGATTCACAACTACACGGAATGGACAGGGCCGATGCCGACAGGCGAGCCAGTCCCCGGTGCTCTGGAGACCATTCAATGGCTCCAGCAGGCTGGGTACGCGCTGTTCATATTCTCGACCCGGGCTCAGCATCCTATGGGCAAAGAGTGCGTTCAAGAATGGATGCTCGATCACGGCTTCCCTCAACTTGAGGTGGTGTCTGAAAAGAACCACGCTGATCTGTACGTGGACGACAGAGGGTTCCGATTCACAGGCCCGCAGAGCTGGGCAGCCCTACGAGATTTCTTGACTGCCAACCCGAAGCCAGGACGATGGGGAAAGAGCTAATAGATGGCAGGCACAATGCAGGACATTCCGTATAGGTTACAAGGTGGAGCCAAGCCTACGATCTCCACCACACCTGACGGTTTCGTCGAAGCGGCCCCGCAGTCCGAGGATGTCCATCGTTCGTGTCTTCAGTTCAACGGCGCAGGCGATAGCGCAAGACTGGCAACAGATCAAGATCTGAGGATAGCTAACGAGTGGAGCGTGATGTTGTGGGTTCTACCCTCGCAGCCAGAGCCTCTCGACACAGAGACGCTATTCGAGATTCACAATCTGGCCAGTCCCGGAGACGACGCTAACTCGTTCCGAATCGACATTGAAAGCCCAGGGACTTTGGTCTTTCGGGCGTTCAGTAGCGGCGGCACTACATTCAAGCGCTTCCAGATCGACTCCCTAGAAAGCGGTTTGAGCGGAGTAGACGGATGGTTCTTTAGTGGAGAGTGGTCTCAGATTGTTGTTACGTGGGATGGATCAGACTTCAACATGTACCGAAATGGATATCTGATGAACCCCGACATGACGGTAGTCACAGATGTTGCTGGTACGCAGACCAACACGAACAGATCAATTAGCATAGGTTCACGGGTTGACCTCACGAATTTTTTCACTGGTTTCATGCACTCTGCCTCTTACTGGAGTGAGGCTCTGACACAAGGAGCGGTTAGGCAGATATGGAACCAAGGATGCGGATCAACTTTTAACCTAAATATCGGAGTAGAGGACTACGGTCCTTCTACACATGACATTCGTACCCTGGAAGCGTGGTGGCAATTGGGGAAAGATCTTACAGCACCCGTTATGGATTGGTCGCTCAACAGCAAAGACCTAGCGGTGTTTGAAGTGGAGGAAGATATGCCTACTGGAATGATAGTACCCTTTGGTGGTGACTCGGCACCCGCTGGTTTCTTGATGTGCGACGGAGCTGCTGTAAGCCGAGCGACATACGCTGCCCTGTTTGCCGTTATCGGCACAAATTATGGGATAGGTGATGGAGGGACCACCTTCAACGTACCCGGCGCAGAGGGTCGCATCCCTCAAGGCAAAGACTCCGGGATATCTGACTTTGACACTCTCGGGAAGACGGGGGGAGAGAAGGACCACCAGCTAACCGAAGCCGAGCTGGCGTCGCACAATCATACTGCGAAGTTTTCCAACACCAGTTCAGGGGCGGGTACGTTTCAGTTTCAGAGATTGCGAAATACCGCTGGTCCCGATCAGAGCGACGAGCCTATTTTGCCCGCAGGTAACGATGTTGCTCACAACAACATGTCCCCTTACTTCGTAACGAACTTCATCATTCAGACGTAGAGATTATGACACTCGGCGACAACGTAGTACGCTTCTCCCCGGACGGGTCGTATTTCACGACCAATGGAATTCTGGGTCTAGAGAACTCTGTAAGGCAGGTCTACGGCACTGCCGAGTCCCACACTTGTGGTGTCTGGGCACGGCCAGCTTCGTTGCCCGGCACGGGCTTGGACGCTGACGTATTCCGCATAACCGATGATCGCCCCCTTGGCAGGTTTGGTGCTTTTTTCTTTCATAGGAATGAGATTCGTATTGGTCTGCTGGAGGACGGTGCAGGTACCGTCAACTGGACCTATACAATCACCGCCTCCTTCGGTAGTCCTCCTGACACCATGATTGTTGTGGGAACAACCCCTGTTGAGGTGGGGAAGTGGTACCATATCCTAGCGTGCAAGAACGATACCTACTCTGCACGACTGTTCATAAACGGAGTATCTGAGACTCTGGAAACTGTTGGAGTTCCTCCCTCAAATGCCAATACTAGATCTACAGCCGCAGTTGGTTTTGATAGCAGTCCAGCCAGCGATTGGATCGCTCCAGACCACCCGCATGGTCCTTTTGATGGAGATGTACATTCCGCCGCTTTGTGGAATATAGCAATCTCTGAGGAAGCAGTTAGATCCGTGTATAGCGGAGGCTGGAAAGACCTCGATCTTAGAGATGACAGAAACCCTGGCTACAATGATGCTGTTAACTTGGTACACTGGTGGAGGTTCGGACAAGGGGCTACTGACGCCCACCCCGAGGGCAACGAGTTCATGACGGACTGGGTGGACTCTGGCGGTATCTCCATTACCGAACAAGAGGGCGTGGTCGAACAATCAGACATTCTGAAGGTGGGTGAAGCCCCTGCTGGAACCTCTGTGGACTTTGACGGTACCTCCTCCATGAGCACGCCTACGGCAGTGCCTATTGGAGTGGTCAACGAATGGACCGTATCGGCGTGGATCAAGCCTCGTGAGGTTCTTACTACGGATTCCGATATAATTTACATTGGCCCGGACTCCAGTGGGGCTGATTCTATCCTGATTAGTCAGAACGGCGATACAGCCAACGATCCCCTTGTTGTGGCTGTAAAAGACACAGCGGGAACGACTATTTTTGCGCACGAGTACCACACTGTTCTTTCTGAAGACGAGTGGCAGCACGTAGCGGCTACCTGGGACGGAGCTTCACTGAACACCTATCTGGACGGAGAGCTTCTGACACCTGATGTCATTGGGGCAGGAGCCGGAACTTCTCAGGCCAACAGCTCTCGTGATATCTTTATAGGGGCAGGCCCAGGCGATATAAATCCTTGGAACGGTAAGATGGGGCACGTAGGTGTCTGGCACGAAGCGCTGAGCCCTGAGGACATCAGGACTGTGTACGCCAAGGGGCAGCAATTAGATCTGCGATACGATGTGGACGGTTACTCAAGTGGTGAGACACTGGAGTGCTACTTTAAGCCGGGCGAGGATAGCACCTTACTTGGTCGAAACTTCATCGACATGAACCGCTCTGCGGCTGCTAGGGTTCTGACTCTCATTACCGGAGACCCCATACCTGTAGGAGATAGCCCCACTTCTCCCTTCGTGGCACCGGCCCAAGGTGAGAGTCGTTCTGTGTCTCTGGATGGTGTTAGTGAACTCTTCGCCCACACTACCGACCTACTTATTGGCATTGAGGATACGTGGTCCGTTTCATTGTGGGCCAACAAGACACAGGTACTCGCGGACCGGCAGCTTCTTCATATCTGGCAGACTCCTGGCGGCACCGATAATGTCATCTCTCTTGAGGCCATAGGGTCAGCAGACTTGGAGTGTATCATTAGAGATTCTGTTGGTGCCATCATCAAGCAGTACACATGGCTCGATGTATTCCCCTTTCTAAATGTGTGGAAGAATCTTGTGATTACGTGGAACGGTACTTCCCTACTCCTGTACATCGACGGAGTGGAGACGCTAGCGGCTATCTGGACCGTGGATAACTCTGGGACTATGACCGATACGAATCGCTCGATCATTTACGGGGCCGCCGATCATACTGGGCCTTCGATAAATCCTTGGCCCGGATACCTTGGTCACTTGGGTATTTGGAACACTGTCCTCGCGGCTGGAGAGACAGTGGAGATCACCAATAACGGTCACGCCCTGGACCTAGGAACCGACTTTGGCTCCTACGTGAGTTCAGCTTCTCTGCTGCACTACTGGCGACCGGGCTTCGCGGACGTAGGGTTCACTGACGAGCAGGCGTCCCCCGCCAGTATTGACTTCGACGATTCTGTGAATTTAGATGCCAGTGACATCGTAGACGAAGCGCCCTAAAACTTACCGAACTCCCTAAGAGCTTCGACTCTTTCCAGTGACATGTTGCCCGGATCCACCCGAGGGTTCTCACGAGGTAGGCGGAAACGCTTCCTGTGGAACTTGTTTTCTGTGGCGGCGAAGATTTTACCCTCGGCTCCCCTGCCCGCAGCGTCACCGTCCATGCAGATTACGATGTTCTTGATGCCGAGAGCATCCAAGATAGACATCTTCCCGTGGTCCCAGTTCTGGGTACCCATTATGGACAGCGCGGGAATGCCAATGTGGTTCAGCCGAATAGCGTCGTATTGACCCTCTACTATGGCAACAGTCTTGATGTTCATCGGGAGAACTGCGAGAGGATAGAGTGCCTTTCTGGCCCATCTCCCAGGAGAGTTAAGCCAAGGAACCGGCCCATCTTCAAGGAGGCGAGCTGCGCTACCTATGATGACTCCAATGCGGTTCTTGACTGGGAACACGATACGGAAACCGCCGCTTTTGTCATCGTAGTACCTATGGGCTTCCAGCTCAACTAGGTACTCTTCTGAAATCTTTCTCCAGTCTCCGAACTCCCAAGGAGAGGAACCAAGAGGCATGTGGTTGTTGAACTGGTCGCGCCGTAGATCCATCTCCTCCTTCTCTTTTCGTTCCATTGCTCTGAGTCTGGAGCCGAAGGGGTTCTCGGGATGGTGGTACTCACCGTGGTCCAGGCCCAGCTTATCCGCTAGCTTGCCCCATCCTCCGCTGGCCCCACAACTCCAGCAGTGAAAAGTTCCAACCGGACCTTTATGGCCTCCCAGGTAAACACTGCATGAGGGGTTGGTGTCCGGGTGAAAAGGGCAAACGATCATGATGTCGTTGCGCAGAATTTTGGTGTCGGAGACCGCCCTTTCGAGCTGGTCGATCACGAAGTCTCTATCTAGGTCGGGCATATACTCCCTTTAGACTAAAGAAGGTAGATGAGCAAGAAAAAGTGCAAAATCCGAGGTTGCCAAACCCCGCAGGGTGCTGTAAAGAGAGGTTTATGTGGCACGCATTATTCGCGCTATCGCCGTGGTAGGTCTTTATACGGGCCTATACGGGTTATTGACGGAAAACGAGGTTGTGCGATTGCTGGGTGTGAAAAGAAGCACCAAGCCCTAGGATATTGCGGCACTCATTATTCGCGTTATCGTCGCGGGCAAGTATTAGATGAACCTATACTTGACGGGAAGCTGGGATGTGTAGTTGCTGGGTGCAAAAAGAAATATTACTGTCTTGGATATTGTAGAACCCATGCTCCACAGGCGCGGCGCTGGGAAAAGAAACTCCAACTAGTGATAGAATTTAGAGAGCGCTGCACAGATTGCCATAAGAAATATCCCCCTTATGTACTCGAATTCGACAACTTAGGGGACCCGGAGGAGCATGTTTACCTAGGAAAATTGCTAGGAGCAAACGCATCATGGGAACGCATTGCAGAAGAAGTGTCAAAATGCGACATGGTTTGCTCCAATTGTCATAGAATCAGGACACAAGAGAGGCGAAATGCCTAATCACAAGAAAATTCTAGCCCACGTCCCCAAGATGCTGGTCGAGGCTGAGAGCTGGAAAGCCCCGTTTAGGGTGCAGATACGGCCCTCTTCGCTGCCTTTTTGCCAAGTCCAATACCTCTTCGGTGAGCTGGATAACATGGACGTGAGTGTTGGCGACAATTTCATGGGAAGAATCTTTACCAGTATGGGTTCCGCCGCTCACGATGTGATACAGACCTATCTGGGCCGCGTAGGTATCCTTTACGGTAAGTGGAAGTGCAAGAAGTGTTATTACGTATCTTCCCCAAACCTCGGTACTCCCTACTGCGGAGAGAAGCGGCTTACCTGGGAGCGCGGAGCCAACCTCGATGGCGAGCCGATCGGTCCCGAAAAAGGTCCCTGTTGTTCTGGTTATTCCACAAGGTACGAAGAATTCGCTCTTTTAGACCCTATTTCAGGCTTAAAAGGAAAGTGCGATGGCCTTATCTTGTTGGCCGGGCACCTGTACCTATTCGAAGCCAAGACAAAGGCTACTTCGGCGATTGTAAAGGCCCTGAAGGTCCCGGACGACCCCCACATCGCGCAGGCCACGACCTATGCCGAGATGTGTACTCCCCGGGAATGGGGACTCGATCAGGACATTGAAGGGATCGCCTTCTGCTACATCCCCAGGGACTACCCGAATCGGATGAAAATGATTTTCCATCCCCGAGACGCAACTACCCTGCAAAACGTGCGCAACGACGTGCCCGAAGTAGTTGAAATGGTTAAGACAGGTAAACGGTTCAAGAAGGCCAAGGCGGTCTGCCCCAACCAGAAATATGGGGAGAGGGTCAAATTCTGTGAATACTCCGCTCAGTGCTTTCGGCCGGATAGACCAAAATACCTGTGGAAGCTGTGGAGAAAGCGGGAGTTAGAACAAAAGCACGCTGAGGAAATGTCGTGACACTCGTCGAGTATATAATGGGAAGTATTGCCGGAGCTGCTTTGATTCTAGGTATTTTCAACTCCTGGTGGATACACTCTAAAGCTAAAGTGAAACTTCGGGTCTCTATTAGACGCGCAATAACAGACGGAGAGCTTGTTGGACTACCTCCTAAGTGCATGTGCATCAGCGTCATCAATTTAAGTGCCTTCCCTGTTATCGCGGCAGAATTTGGTATCATAAAGCAAACCGGAAGCAAATTAGATTTAACTCTTACCCTTCCTAAGCGATTCCCCGTCCGCCTTGAGTCCCGTGAAAATTTCGATGTCTATGTGAATGATGCCACCTGGGACTTCGAAGTGAAAAGAGCCTATGTACGAACAGCCTGCGGCCTTACTGTTACTGGTAAAGAAGAGAGGCTGGAAAATATAAGAGGAGATGTCATAAAGGAGGATAAAACAGAGTATGGATCAGATATCTCGAATCAGGTTCAAAAACCTGATCGAAAATCTGCTCACGTACACTGATGGTGCTGAAACTGAAGAAGAAAAAGCTGTTTTGATGAGAATCAACATTGTGCTGTTGAATAAGCTGAGAGTGCATGCGGATGTGGATACTATGCTAGGCTGTGATGTTCGTGAGCTAACGAAACGAGTGGATTCTTGTTCCGACAGGGGAGCCCTGTTGGACTTATGGGACGATACTGTCGATTTGGTGCAGTCTTTTGGGGAGGCTATGGCCTAGCGGCCAGTTCGCTCGTTGAACAGGATGTACATCAGACGACCCATCCAAGTTGAGGGCATGGAGATGCTGGAGGTAGCGGAGTCCTTGCTGGTCTTGGAAACGGAATCGGAGCGCTCATTGCCGAGAACCGTCTTCATTGGATCGCGGCCCTTGGGCTTCATACGAGCGGTGTCGGGCTGTTGAGTATCTGCCGTGACTCCCATCCCGATCTTTCGGCGCTCTGTGACTGCGTGCTTAGCTGTGGCGATTAGATGCTTGCAGAGGTAGTTAGGAGAGTTGACTCTATACGGTCCGCCGTTGGATTCAATGATGTCGCTGGAGCCGTCGTCTGTGGCGTGCCTCTCGCAGTAGAACCGGAAAGCGGGGCAAGTACAATGAACCCAACAGGGAACACTGAAGCCGAGGGTATCGGGATAGGGCTCGCCTGTAGCCTGATCGAGAGGGAACCGGTAAGTGGTGCGATAGGGCTTGGTGTACGAAGAACCATCAGACAGGCGATTCGTCCCCATCTTTTCCATACCGCCGAAGGTCACAAAAAGAACTTCCTGCACGCCCGGACTGCTCCAGAATTCCGTCTCCGGCACCTTCCAGTCAGCCCGGAAGCCGGATTTCTTGCCCTGAATGCTGATGCTGCTCGCACGAGCCGTGCGGCCGTGGCGAGAGTTACCAGCATCATTCAGCATTTCCTGCAAAGTCTTCATATAGAAGAGATAATAAATGGTAGATGACAGAGGTATAGACTCCCTGGAGCACATCCGGGTTGGGGTGTTCGCTAGTGACGAGCTTCTGACCCGCGAGGTGCTCGATTCCACCTTTGACCAGATGGACGCGGAGATGTGGAGCAGTGTTTGTTACCTGCTCAATTCCCCCTGTCGGTTCGTGGAGCACCGCTTGTCTGAAGTGGCCATCAGAGCGATGGGCAACATGACGTATGGTCGTGTCCTGTACAACCGGGATAAGCATACCGAGGAGGAGTGGCTTACCCTCAGCGGCGAGCTTCTCCACCGCACTATTGGACGAAAAACGAAGGAGAACGTCGCTCGCACCAAGGAACTCCTGCTAGAGATGTCCTGGGTTAGAGCAATTTACGAGGAGTTGATCGAAGACTTCTGTCGCCGCACCGAAGGATACAATGATCTATGCGTTGAGGAGGCCAGACTGGCCCATTCCCTCAAAGGGGCCTTCGGGACTAGGATGAGCCGTATCAGGATACAGAAGAATGAGATAGAAACTTCGGTAGGGCTCGATCAGCAGCAGCTATTCGGGATAGTAAAGGGTGTCGAGCATCACAGGCAGCAGTATACCGATCTGAGAAACATCATAATCCAGCCCTATCTGCGACTGGTGTTTTCTGAGGCCAGTAAACTCTCTGGTCCCTCCAGAACGATTTTCGAGGACGTGTTCCAGTCCGGGGTGTTCGGATTGATCCGCGCCATCTCAACTTTCTTTCGGGAGCGAAATACCTATTTCTCTGGATATGCCCGCTGGTGGGTGCGACAGGCCATTTTGTTATCTCTCAAAGAAGAGGTTTCCTTCTTCAAGATTCCTAGCGCCGTGTGGCATGTGTACAACAAGCTGGAACGTGGCGAAAGAATTGATGAAGATTCCGAAAGAATTCGACAATACGTCGGCGTAATCAAACTGGTTCCGATAGACCAGCCGATCCAGCACGACGGTGGTACAGCGAGGCTGTTGGATACATTAGTAGATTCAGCTCAGGAGGACCAACACGAAGAAGGCGAGTTGGGAATTGCTTTGGTCGAGCTATTGTCCAACTTGGATTCAGTCACAGAGCGCTTTATTTGCCTTAAATTTGGTACATTTTCACACCTTCATACGAAAGTGAACTTCCCTCCTGCCAATGTACTAAGAGAGCAATGTAGACAAACTCTCGCGCTGATGAAATTTCATCACCCTTCATAGGCTAAAGAGGGTGTGAAAGAAAAAGGCCATTGTAGGCCGATCTCAATACAACGACATCAGGTCATAAGGAGATACACAAAATGCCTAAGTCATTTCGAGACGTAAAGACAGGTGCAGACGACGGACAGAAGTGGGAAGAAGATCTTCCCTTCAGCATGAAGGACATCAGAAGCATCGCCGAAGGCGAGTACAAGGGCATCCGCCTAGTGGGGTATGTCGAGCCGTTCATGCGGTTCTGGGTCCCCACCGAAGCCAGCAAGGCTTACGACCCGTACAAGACCAAAGCTAAGATGTACCCTTCGATTTGCGTGGACTTCGATTCCACCACCGAAGAGTTCACCGGCAACGAGTGCTTGTATCGGAAAGCTCACTTCAAGCACATTGATGAGTCCAGCGGTGAGGAGAAGTGGGATCGCCTGAAGCCCACCAAGAACTTCCTCATCTTCTTCATCGACAGGGAGCGCCAGGAAGAGCGTGCTGGAATCTCCTTGAAGAAGAAGGTCCTTCAGTCGGAGAAATTCAGCGATATTCAGTGCGCAACCGTTCCGACTGCCTTCGCCAAGGCTGTTCAGAAAGCCATCGAGCTTTACGAGCAGAAGAACAAAAAGACCAACTGCGACCCCACTGACCCTGATGAGGGTTTCGATCTTTTCTTCCAGTTTGACAAGGATGCGAAGGCCGAGGCCAAGTACAACATCCAGCTCGGTGACGCTTCCCCCCTTACCAAGGAAGAGAAGAGGCAGGCAACGAAGGTCCCGGAATCGGTGAACATCTATCCCAAGGATAGTGTTGAAAAGATCGCTGCTTCTCTGTCTCGCTCTGGTTATCTCATCGTAGAGCACGGCCAGACTCCCGAGGAAGCTATGGAAGCCAAAGAAACCCAGAAAACAGGAGCGATGAAGGCGGGTGTCGAGTGCCTTGACGACGACGACGAGAAGCCTCGTAAGAAAAAGGCCAAAGCCTCTGAAGAGGAAGAGGAGACGTTTTCGGATGACGACGACGACCTAGACCTTGGCGGCGACGATGACGACTTCCTTGATGAAGACGAGGAGGAGACTCCTCCGAAGGAGTCCAAGAAGGAGTCGAAGAAGGAGCCCAAGAAGGCTGAAGAGGACACGGACGACGACGACGAGTTCGACTTCGACGAGGACGACGACGACGACGACGAGGACGAGTAATGTCGCCGAAAAAGAAAGCTGAAGAACAGAAGCCCGCCTTCTGGAAGCCTAACTACGATGAGCTGGTCACCGAAGTTAGCCAGAGTGTGGGAATGACTCCCGTCAGTATGAATCGAGTGAACTTCGTGGAGACTGCGGTCTCCACGGGGCTCCTCGCATATGACCTCGCAGTGGGCGGGGGCTTTGCCCCCGGTCGCTTCTGCGGGCAGTATGGACCCGAAGCTGGCGGAAAGTCAACAGCATGCGCTGCTAGCATTGCACAGGCACAGAAGAAGGGCATTGATTCGTTCTTCTTCGATCACGAGGGCTCTGCTGACCCCCCGTATTGGAGCAGAATTGGCGTAGATCTATACAGCAACTTCAAGGACGAAGAGGCCCAGGAAGCTGGCAAGACTGAAGCAGGTTTTCAGGCTGGTCCGCACCTTAGGTATTACGTGCCCGACACTGCTGAGCAGGCTTTGAAGTTCATGAGTCGCCTACTTCAGATGTACCCGGACAAGAAGCAGTACGACGACCAGTGGTACTACGTCTACAGGGATATGACTCAGACTGAAGCCAGAGCTAAGGGCATGCCCTTTAACACAAAGCTGTCTAGGGAAACTAAGCAGATCTGGGTTCCGGCTGAGGACGGAAGGGCACAGGGCGTATTCTTCATTGACTCTATTGCTTTCATGAAGCCTGAGGCTCTCATGGGAAAGAAGGAAAAAAAGAAGGCAGAGTGGAAAGACGAAAGCGGAGCCCAAGCTCTACTGGCCAGAGTCTTCTCCAAACACCTGTCTGGCGTTACATCTCTGATGGTATCGAAACGGTTTACGATCGTTGCAACCAACCAGATCAGAGAGAAGCCGGGTGTGTCGTTTGGTAATCCCGAGTACGCGCCGGGCGGCAAGGCCATTCAACACGCTCACGATAACCGTGCTCTCCTTAGAAAGAGGAGCAAGCCCGCCGGATACACAGGTAAAGGCGCTATTGGCGAGGAGCCGTGCTGGGACGGGAAGGGTAATGACAGATACACCTTCTCGAAGCTGACGTGCGAGAAGAGTAAGGATTTCAGTCCTCATCGCCATTGTTGGATCAGGTGGTGGTTCGAGTCTAATGGACGACCCGGACCCGGACTGGATCCAGTGTTTGACACATTCCAGTTTCTCAAGATGACCGGCCAGATTAACAAACCCACAGGCTCCTCCAAGTTTTCCATAGAGCTGGAAGGATTCAAACAGGATGTTAGCTGGAAGGAGTTCAAGGTTCTGGTACTGGATCCTGAAAACGGTGGGGCATTGCGCGAAGCGTGCTGGACACAACTCCGAGAGGGGGATGCGTTCGAGCGTTTCTTTGACACTCCGCAAGGAGATGACGCATGAAGGCGACAGAAGGTTGCTGTCAAATGACAGCCTACGTAGTCGGTTTTGCTTTTGGTGTGGGTGAAGTTGCTTTGATTAGAAAAGCGAGACCGGCTTGGCAAAAGGGTCGTCTCAATGGAATTGGTGGGCACATAGAGGAAGGAGAGTCTAGTCACGAAGCAATGGTACGCGAGTTCAAGGAAGAAACCGGTGTAGAGATTGTTGACTGGGATTTATTCGCAAGGTTTCAAGGTAAGGACTGGAGCGTCGATTTCTACCGGGCCTTTGGAGTTGACTTAACAACATTGAAGACCACAACAGACGAAGAAGTCCTTGTGTATCTCGTGAACTCCCTACCTGCTGAAGTTCTGCCTAATCTGCTATGGTTAATTCCTTTGGCTCGCGACCCCGAACCTCTTACTCCTGTTTTGGTGATGTATGGCTGAAGGCGACGACGCATGATGATGGAGATGCTGTGAATGAATGCACCGTTTGCCGAGGGAAGGATCTGATCCCCGCCACTTTGAGCCGTGCTCAGGAGGCTTGCCGGAACAACGTCCCGGACGAGCTTCCTTATCAGGTATGCCGGAGGTGCGGACTTTGGATACAGTTCCCTCCACCTCCCTTCCAGTACGAAGCTGACGACGAGGTAGACAAACGGAAAGCGTCCATGCTCAAGGAGAGGGGCCATTACGAGTGGTTGGCCAACAGGCTCTACGAATCGTACAAGCCCAGCTCTGTACTGGACATAGGGTCCAACTACCCGATGTTACTGGACTTCATGAAGAACAAACACAGGGTAGAGGATATTCTCGGTATAGACGGGTGCAACAAGACCCTCGAATACGCCAAAGAGCTGGATGTGCCTGTCGTGCAGGCCGACTTCATGGATTACGATTTCTGTGGTAGGACATTTGATCTTGTCTCTATGGTTCATGTCATAGAACACTTCCATGATCCTTTCCCGACCGTCATGAAGCTGAAAAAGCTCCTAAACCCAGGTGGCATCGTGTTTATTCGGACTCCGCTGAATGACGCGGAAGGGCTCACTAGGTGGCATTTAACGGAATTTCATTTTCAGGTGCATCCAATTATCTTTTCACAGAAGAGTCTGAAGAGGATGTTCCAGACCGCAGGGTTCGAAGTTGCACTGGAGGCCGTGGGGGACGCAATAGGACATGGCGATTACGAATTTAGGAAGAGGTGAGCCCCCTGAAGAGGCGGATCACGACGACGATATTGAACAGGAGGACGAAACAGTCCTAAGAACTCAGTTCGGTCATCTACCGGGCAGGTTGCCGAGTGACTGGGCTGGAAGATCAGAGACAACTTTCGATAAGGAAATTAGCCTGGATCACGCAACGGAAGCAGAGTGGCAGCGGTTTTTAGATTCGCTGGATGAGGAAGAAGAGTAGTGGCCAAGTTTATACATTGCGCTGACCTCCACGTTGGTAAGAGCCGAACCCTACCGGATTACCTAGAACGCCAAGAGCTGATGCTGGACGGCATCTTCAAAGCTGCCGAGTCCAATGGGACCAAAACGGTCCTGATGGCCGGTGACATCTTCGAATCCAAGAACATTCGCTGGAGCGAGCAGAAGGCGTTCATGGAACGCCTGTTTGCCCACGATGCCAGCGGGCACACCACAGTCCTCTGTAACGGCAATCACGACGAGCTGGTCGCTGGCGTTTCTCACATGTGGCTCCCTTCTCTCATCAACGATTTCGGTGGGCTGTCTAACACGACCATCGTGGACGGAGAGGCCCGTCTAGTGAAGCTGCCAGACATGCACGTTGGTGTCATTCCGGTCGTCTACAACAACATGTCCACCAAGGAACTATCGGACGCCGCAGCTAAGCTGTATGAACGGGCTGATGACGAACTTCCGTTCGTGATGATGCTTCATGCCACCATCACCGGTTGCATGACAGACACAGGTGCATCGCTGAGCGGTGGACCGCGAATCCCGAAGGACTGTAGTTTCGTGGACTATTGGGCGTTGGGTGACATTCACAAGTCCCAGCAAATGGCCGACAAGGCATGGTACAGCGGAGCACCAATCCAGCACGACTTCGGCGATCTTCAGCCGAAGGGCGTACTGGTGGTGACCGTGGAGAAGGGCGAGGAGCCCCGGGTTGAGCTAGTTGAGCTGGAGGGTATTAAGCCTCTCATCACGATAACCGAACCGCCTGAGGTGTGGCCGACAGAGTGCTACATAAGGTACCTGGGTCCTCTGGAGGGTATCATAGAGTTGCCAGAGAACGTCATCAAAATAGAGGGAGTGGTTCCGGTAGATGAGGACGAAAAAGAACATCAAACGGCACAAGTGGAGTTCGGTGACTCTATAACAGAGGGCCTACTGGAGTTCTTGCATGACAAGGGCATAGCCCCAGAGCTGCAAGAAGAGGCAATTCGATGGGTGCAGGAGAAGTACGTCAAATGAACAGTGAAATTGAGGTCTAAATGGGCAAGAGAAAATCGTGAAGGACGTGGTAAAGATGGCGAAACCGAAAATGCTGTTTTCGCTTGTTTTCCAAGTGCCGTTCGATCCCGACTGGGACCTGTACGACACCACTGACCTAGAAGAGATGGCCGCTATTGACGAAAAGGAGACTCTGAAGGATCCTGCCTTAGCGCTCAAAGCCATGTCTCAACTCCCCGGTGGAAGATGGAGAGTGAAGATATCCGGGGCGGGGGATACGGAAGAGAAGACAGGATTGAAGGTAGAGGGATAAGAGAATGAGATGCAAGCAATGTAAGCAAGAAGGCTCACCCCTTCACGGATTGATCTCCAGGCTCGATGAGCTGGAGTCCGTTGAGGTGCTTACGGCTTGTGGGGGGTACCGTTACGAAGGGCACCAGAATGTGCCTGAGCGGCCCTTCATCCTCTTCTCGACGAACTCCTTCCGTACTCTAGAGAACCTGTGGCAAAAAGTGTTCTCCAAGTTATCAGTTCCAACATGGGTTGTCTACAATGGGTCAAGACAATTCATTTTCGAGATTGACTTGCCCGCTAACTGGCCCCAGAGGGATAACGTAATTTCAGAGATCTGGAAGGCTATCGCCGACCGTATGGAGAACTTCAAGTGAAACTGTTTATTGTTGGACAAGGAAGACACGGTAAGGACACAGTTGCCGAGTTCGTTCGAGAGAACTACGGGCTTACCTTCGAATCCTCTTCCATGTTCTGTGCCGAGCATGTGGTGACACCCTGGCTGGAGAAGATGGGCATCACCTACGACTCTCTGGAGGAGTGCTACGAGGATCGAGTCAACCATCGTATGGATTGGTACGCCGCGATCAGGGCGTACAACGAGAAGGACGAGGCCCGACTCTCCACAGCTATCTTCGCTAAGTACGATATGTACGTCGGTATCAGAAGTCGCGTAGAGTTTCTTGCAGCAAAGCACTTATCCGACTTGGCCATCTGGGTGGAAGCGTCCGATCGCTGGACTGCTATCGACCCTTCCTGCAAAATCCTCCGGGGGGACTGCGACATAAGTGTGGACAACAACGGCACAATAGATGAGCTTTGGGGGAGACTGACTCGACTCTTTGACAATTTAGACCCAAATTCTACCTTAATTTCGGACGCTGAATAAAACATTTACTAACCGGCAAGATGTTCACTAAAGTCCATGTATGGCGGTTATGTTTCCACTACCAGTTGAGTTGAAGAGGAGGCGCTGATGTCGTTTTCGTTGAAGTATCGTCCGTTGGTTCTAGAAGACATGATTGGACAGGACGCCGCAGTCCTGCAAATCAAAGGGATGTTCGAGCGCAGCGAGATTGCTCCGTCCTTCCTCATCACAGGACCCACCGGATCCGGTAAGACCACCTTGGCCCGTATTATCGCCCGCATGGCGAATGACGAGGCCCCTGATAACACCGAACTCACAGACACGGTAGAGATCAACGGCGCTGAGGCTCGCGGCATTGATGATGTGCGTCAGCTCATCAAGGTGTCCAAGTTCGCTCCCAAGAAGAACTACCGCATCTTCATCCTTGACGAGATTCACCAGTGGACGCCCCAGGCTAAGCAAGCTTTCCTGAAGGCTCTGGAAGAACCATCCAAGAGAACCATATTCATACTCTGCACGAATGAGCCGGAAAAGCTGCCGAACACGATCATCGGCCGTTGTCAGCAGATCCGGCTTAGCAGAGTAACCCTCAAGGACTGTTCCTTGCTCTTGAGGGACGTTGCCAAGAAAGAAGGCTTCGATTTCCCGGTCGATGTCTTGAAGCAGATTGCCCACCTGACTCGCGGACATCCTCGTGATGCCCTGCAAGCTCTGGAGGCTGTCTGCAACTATGTTTCTGGTGGTGGGGACGTTTCTGAAACCGAGAACGTTGTTTCAGCTATTGAGCAGGTCGTACTGGTACCGCCTAGCGATTACCTTCACAAGTACCTGCTTTCGATCTATAAGGGCAAGTACACCACTGCCCTTCGTGTAGTCACCCTAGTTGATAACGTGGACTATTTCTTGTCTTGCGTTATGGATACGCACAGGCAGGCCATGTTCTCACTCATCAGTCCAAAGCTCGTGGATTCGTATTCTAAGCGCTGGACATCCTCTCTTAACGAGAACGATATCACCAAGAAAAGTATTAGCGTTGAGCTGATGTCTTTCATGCTTGACGAGATGGTGAAAAGCGCCTCTTTGGTGAAGGAGCGCACGGTTGACGCTAATCATGTACTGGTGTCCATGACTGCACGGCTAGTAACCCAGGTGCGAAATGCTCAAGACAACGACGAGGACGAGGAGTAAGGAAATGCGCCAATTCACCGTCCCGGAAGGGATGGCACGTTCGGTGTGGGAGAACAAGTACGCCCGCAAAACCGACGACGGTTTTCAAACGTGGGCCGAGCGGCTCTCAGAGGTGGTCAACGGGAATTTCCTTCTGGACCCACGAGCCCGCGAAGAATACGAATCAGACCTTGAGGAAACCCTTGTTCTGGCCAAGGCCGGAGTCATGCCCTTTTCGGGACGACACCTTCAGCACGGAGACCTGAGGCAGCCCGATCAGCATATTGAAAGTTTTGTAAACTGCTCCACCGCCATGTTCAGCTTCCTCAAGTTCTGGCTGCTCCTCAAAGGTTCGGGTGTAGGACGTTGCTACGACTCTGACATCTGCCGTGTAAATTGGGATTTCATGCCAAATACTAGGTTTGTCATGGACGAGAAGCATCCCGACTGGCAGAAGGGTATAGAGTCTCTTGCCGAGGCCGAGCACAAGTACGACAGCGAGTCGGAAGAAGTGCGATGGTTCGAAGTAGGGGACTCTGGGGAAGGGTGGGTCAAAGTTGTTGAGGCCCTAGAAACCGCCGCTGCTCAAGAGAAGCACGCTAACAAGCTATTCATCTTTGACTTCTCTCAGGTTCGATGTAAAGGTACTCCCATCAAAGGCCAACAGGGACGCCCCGCTTCCGGTCCTGTACCTTTCATGCAGTCCTTGGAAAAGGTGGCGACTATTAAGGGCGCTGGCATGAAGCCTTGGAAACAGGCTCTCTTCATCGACCATTATCTGTCGTCTTGTGTGGCTGTAGGTGGTATTCGCAGATCCGCCCGCATCGCTACGAAAAGCTGGAGAGACAAGGATGTCATCGAGTTCATTGACATCAAAAGAGTTGAGTCGGATCTGGCTAAGATGTACACTGCTAATAACTCAGTCGCAGTAGACGCCGAGTTTTGGGAACAGGCTGCCCAGCAAAAGCCTTCCCACGCTAGACGTGTTTTTGAGGCGGCTGTAGGTGCAGCATACTTTGACAGGACTGGAGAGCCGGGCTTCCTCAATATTGATCGTCTCACGAATAACGAGACCGGCCTAGACCGCATCACTGTAGACAACTACCTAAGTCCAGAGATGACGGAGAGGCTGGAGCTGCACGATAAGACACTTGAGCTAATCGACCATACTCTGAAGTGGGCTAAAAAGAAGCGTAACAAGTTCATCGTGAATCCCTGCGTTACGGCAGATACTTGGGTGCTCACCTCTGATGGGCCACGACAAGTAAAGGAATTAGTAGGTTGCGCGTTCAAAGCGGTGGTTGCTGGCCAAGAATACGATTCCGCAGGATTCTGGAGTACAGGCACTAAAAAAGTTATGAAACTTATTACTGATAGAGGCTATAGTCTTCGATTAACCGGTAACCACAAAGTAAAAACTCTTCGTGACGGAGAAGAGACATGGACCAAAGCGAACAAGCTGACACCGGGGGATAAGGTGATTCTGAATCACCACTCTGGCTATAGCTGGGGCGGAGAAGGCACACTAGCGGAGGGGTGGTTGGTAGGAGAGGTCTTGGGAGACGGTGGTCATAATCCAGAGAAATATACGACCTACGTTCGATTCTGGGGAGGTGCTGCTACGAAGATGCAAGAACTAGCACTCGGCCGTATTAGGAAACTAGGGTGTAGGTCAGATTTGACAGGGTACAAAACCACTCTGGGTGCTTTTCAAGTGTCGTCTGTGGGTCTTAGGGATTTGTGTTCGAAATACATGGCTCCTACAAAGATTATCCTAGACTCTGTGGAGAAAACTTCAAAAGATTTTCACATAGGCTTTCTCCGTGGGGTGTTTGATGCTGATGGCAGTGTCCAAGGAAATCTCGAAAAGGGTGTATCCATAAGACTCTCCCAATCCTGTTTACAAACGTTAGAGATTTCTCAACGAATGCTGGCTCGTCTTGGAGTAGTATCCACAATTTACTCCAGAAGACCTGCGGGTTACACCCTCTTACCAGACGGCACAGGCACCCAAAAGCTGTATCCCACTAAGGAGAATTTTGATCTAGTTGTGTCTAGAAACAGTTTTGACGTATTCATGGATACTATAGGGTTCGAAAGCCCAGAAAAGCAACAACGAGCCGAATCAATAAGATCGGGGAGAACTAGGTCCCCCTATCAGGATTGTTGGTACGCAACAGTAGTGGGTCTAGAAAAAGATGGTGAGGAAGAGGTATACGATTGCGCTGTTCAGGATGTGCATGAATACGATGCTAATGGGATTGCATCCCACAACTGTGGGGAAATTTGTCTATCTCTCATGGGCGGGTACTGTGTTATTGGGGATATCTGTCTAAACAACGTTGAAGATCCCCAGGAAGCCCTTGATGCTGCTCGTCTCATGCCAAGGTTTTTGATGAGGGTTAATCGTATGCCGTCTCTCTACGCTAGTGAGGTGGAAAGAACTAACCGCATTGGTGTGGGTCTGACTGGTGTCCACGAGTTTGCCTGGAAACACTTCAATCTGACCTTTCGGGATTTGTTGGACGAGGATAAGGCGTTCGAGTTCTGGGCGTTCATAGGAGAGATGCGCCGCACGGTTGAGCAATCCGCTGTGAACTTCGCGGAGGTGACCAACGTCGCCATTCCTCATACTTTCACCACAATGAAGCCCAGCGGGACGATTAGCAAGGTAATGGACTGCACAGAAGGGGCTCACCTTGCCGCTATGTCATATTACATTCGCTGGGTTCAGTATGCTCTGGATGATCCTGCGGTTCAGGAACACAAAGACCGTGGTTACCCGGTGAAGGATGTCAGCAAGCAATACGTAGGTCATTGTGTGATTGGCTTCCCGACCAAAATGCCCATCGCAGATCTAATGGGTGGGGAACTCGTTACGGCGGCAGATGTCACTCCTATAGACCAGTACACATGGCTACGTTTGCTAGAGACGCACTGGTTGGGAGGGGACGGTAAGAACAATCAGGTTAGCTATACGCTGAAGTACGACCCGGAAGCCGTCAACTATTACCAGTTTACCGAAATGATCTTGGAGAACCAACCGTTGGTACGTGCGTGCTCTGTGATGCCTCAGATCAACGAAAGTGCTTACGCCTACGTTCCAGAGGAAGAGATCTCCGAGGAACAGTACGATGAGTTTGTCTCCAAAATTGATCGCTTTGCTAAGGAAGCTGTAGATTCGGACAGGATAGACTGCGATAGCGGTGCCTGCCCGGTTGAGCCGAATATAAATGGCTGAAAGGAACGCTAAAATGGAGCGAGAAGCTGCGATTGAAATTCTGGAAGATATGCTGCTGAGCATGGTGACAGCTCTGGTGGACAAGGAAGACGAGATCGACATCTCTGCCCACCCGGCAGGTAGTACCATCATGTTTGAGGTAGACGTAGCGAAGGAAGATGTGGGAAAGCTGATCGGGAGATCGGGGAAGACAGCAGGTGCCTTGCGGCACGTCCTTGGTGCAGCTAGCGCCAAGCTGCGAGTTCGTTCCATCCTTGCCATCCCGGACAAGAAGGGCGAGTAACATTGTGAACGAAAAGGCTGGCTAATGAGTCAAATTAGATACGTTGTCGCCTCCTTACCGAGATCCGGCACCAAGTACATATCGAAGGTTCTTACCGAGCTGGGGCTGAACTGCTCCCACGAAAAGAGCTTTACTACGGCGCAGGGTATAGTGGATGTACCTAATGCCCCCGATGTATGGGGCGACTCTAGCTGGCTATCCGTACCATTGATATCCAAACTCCCACCTGGGACAGTGGTGTTTCACCAGTTACGAGATCCGATAGATGTTCTGAACTCGAATTTACCGCCAGGTGGAGACAGCTACTTCCGTACCTGGGACGACAACGCGGGGCTGAAAATGGACCCGCTGTACGAGAAGAATATTCCCTACAAGAGATTCATCTGGGAACATACGCTCGACTGGGTGTGGCCAGACGGTGTGGCTGAGGGTCCTGAGAGTCCTGAGGAGATAGCGCGACTGATCCATTGGTGGGCCAACTGGAACATGTGGATCGAGTTCTCTGCTATGCAGCGCTCAGATTTGGTCTACGTCAGGTACAGGCTGGAGGACATGTCAGATTACCTTCTCCAGAACATAGGAAACGTAATTCAACCAAACGTGGTGCCTCCTAGGCTTCAGCAGTGCCGTGAAATCTTGGGTAAGGTATCAACCACTATCAATAGACATAGAACACCCAACGACCGGATAACTGCTGACATGTTGCCTCCGGCAGCTCGATTACTGATGTTCAGATACGGATACTGATGATTCGTTTTAAGTCTCTCAAATTCAATGGCGTCATTCCCTTCTCCGGCACAACAACCGTGCCTCTGGAGAATATGGGACGTGTGTTCTTGGCTGGGGACAATCAGGATACAGGAGGTAGCAACGGGGCCGGTAAGAGTACCGTCTTCGAGGTGTTACAGCACATTCTCTTTTCCACAACTTCCAAGGGCTACGCTCGTGGTAAGTTTGTAGGTCAGGGCTACAAAGGGGAGCTTCTTCTTGAAGTGGATGGGCACGACTACTCCATCACGCAGTTCCGTGGTGCAAAGGGCGAAGAGCGCAAGGACGGCTACACCATCCTCAAGGACGGGGAGGATGTAACGCCCAAGGGCACTCGTCACATGCAGGACTGCATCAATTTCATCAAAGAGATCATCGGCATTACCGAGGCCGAGTTCCGTGGTTACGTCTACTTGGCCCAGGAGGGGCCGGGACACGTACTCATCTCCGGCAAGGGTTCTGACAAACGCAACTATCTCTCCGACCTGTTCACGCTGGATCGGTACGATTCTGTTCGTGAGGGGGTGGATGAGGAACTGGTTCTAATCAACGCCAACATCGGGGCGCTGTCCGAGAAGGCGGCCGTTCGGGACGAGTTGCAAGAGCAACTTTATGCCATTACAATGAACGAAGAGGACTTCAAGAATTTCTTCGATAGTTTGAAGGTCACTAGAACGTTCCTTAACGAGAAGCACGAGATCTGGAGCGCCAAGCTCAAGGAAGCGGATGCAGCCAAATCCAAGATAGAGGAGAGGCGCGATACTGAGAGTAAGTTGGAGCAGATCTTCCCGAAATGGCAGGATCTTGACATCGACGACGCCATCGCCCAACGTCAGGTTAAGGTTAGGAATTTAACGAATCGAGTAGAGAAGCTGGAACAGCTCGCTGAAATCACGGATGAGAAGTCCGAATTAGATGAGCTGTACGTTGCCGATCTAGACACTAGTCTGGAAGCTGCCGTCTCTGCTCTGAATGACGTTCAAGCTAAGGTCACGGTTATAGAGGAAGAGGTGAAGCTCATTAAGCGTCGCCTTGTGCTAGAAGAAAAGTTGCCGGACGTGACTGGCGTGTCTGATGATCTGGAAGAGAGGCTGAAGAAAACCAACGAAGCTCTGATCCAGATGAGGCTGGAACTTAAAGCTGCGGAAGAGACTCTAACAGACATCGCGGAATTAGTCGGAGCAGAATGCCCAACCTGCGGCCAGTCTCTCGATGTTGAAGCAATCAAGAAGTCAAGAGATCGCGCCGAGAAGGCAGTCAAGTCCCTGACGCCCGCCATCCAAACCGAAAAGAGAGTCTCTGAGGAGCTGGTCAAGCTGGCTGAGAAAATGGAGGAGCACTCCAAGGTTACTGCACAGATTGGGGAGCTGCCCACAGGGTCACTGGAGGACCGGAGTGAAGCAATTTCCGAGTTCGGTTCTGAGGTTTCTCGCCTGAAAGAGCTGGTTGAGCAGGTTCGGGAAAATGGCCGAATCGCCAGAAGACTGGGTGAGTTGTCTGAGGCACTTGCCGGATTCTCTTCCGCCCTGGATCCCGACAAACTGGAGGAATACAGGGAGAAGGCCCGGAAGCTGGATAAGCAGGTCACGAAGCTACAGACCCTCCGCATCCTGAAGACTCAACTGGACTCCATGCCCGAGATCGAGGTACTAGACGAGGACGAGTATACGCGAAACTCAGAGCTGGCGGAGCACTATGAAGACGCCCGCACTGAGCTGTCTGTGCAGATCTCAGAGGCCAAGGGTCGAAAGCAGTCATATAAAGACCTCTCAGAGCGCCTGCACGAGCTTGAGACGGCTCTTGTGGTCTGGGAGGAGGTACAGCACAGGAAATCCCTTTTCGAGGCCATGAAGGCAGCTTACGGACCTAAGGGTCTGAAAATCCACCAACTCAAGAAGATCTGCAACGCCATTTGCAAGACTCTGCCCAAATACACTACGGTCATGTTTCAGGAGCCGAGGATCGAGTTCTTCGTGGATAACGACCCAGACTCTACGGAGATCGAGTTCTATATCCGCAGGTTCCTGAAGACCGGCACCGAGGAGTACCCTGTTGGTAAGTTGAGCGGTGGGGAGAAGAAGCGACTTGCGGTCGCATTGATCTTCGCTCTGGCTGATCTGGTCGCTCCTCGTAAAAAGTGCAACTTGATCGTTCTGGACGAGGTTGGGGACGGTCTGGACCCCGTTGGGGAATACGCTTTCGCGAGTCAACTCCTGCCGCAACTCACCCAGGAATCAGTGGTTATCACGTCCCATCGCCCAGGCATCGAATCTGCGCAATTTGACTCTAACTGGTCCGTCACCAAGAAGGACAACCGGAGCACGTTCTCCGGGTAATAGACTAAAGACTACCTATGAGTGATAACGTATTATGCCCGAGATGCAAGAAGCCCTTCAGCGACCTGTGGGAGCTTGAGATAGACGACGGAGACGTATGGGAGGGTGAGTGCGGATGGTGCGGTGCGCCTATGTCCATAACGGTCTGCGTAACCTGGGACTACTCCTTGGTGGAGAAGTCTGTTGATGAAGCGGGAGTCCTTTAGTGATTGGCATAGCCTTCCATGCACCTTCGCTAGTTAGCCTAATGGTGGACCGAGAGAAGTTCACTACGGTGGTCGTTCCCTCGGCTTTCGATAGCGAAGCTCAAGACGAGCTAGAAACTCTATTCGCCAAGAAAACCCGCAAGGGCACCCGGCGCTTGCTGTTGGTAGATGGTACAGAAACCCTTGGAAAGATCGCAGCCCTATTCCCCGAAGCTAAAGCTCGCGTCATCATCTTCGATGTCTTCTCTAAGTTATCCAACGTCACAGATTTGGTGGTGGATGTTACTAAGGGAGACTCTTCCAGACTGGTGGCCATTAAACCCGATTCGCTAAACCCCGCCCTAGTGAAAATGCGACCTGTAACACTGGAGGACTACCGACACAACTTTACCGGAAGTAAGGTGGAGATTGCTGTTAGAGATGGCAGGTTTGCCGATGTCCTCAAGGGAGCGCCTGACACCTTTAAGAAGGTTGCTGTCAAGTACCTCCTTGGCCTCTCGACCCGAGCTACTATGAAGAGGTCTGGGCGTCAGGATAAGCCTCGTATTGGTACGGTCCAAACTTACGTTGACAGTGAAGCCGGAGTGAGTGTAACCTACGCCTTCATGGACATAGCTCTGTACGGAACAGAAGACAAAGCCGCTGCTTTGTTCGCTTCCGCAGATCTAGAAGATCTTCGTTTGGCTGTGTCTTTTGTAGAACCTGATCCCGATCTCCAGTTCAAATTTGAGGTACCCGATAAGTTAAAACTAGCCCGGGAGTAAGTTATGCTGTCCTTGCTGATTCGATACATGGAACGCCGTGGATGCTTTCGCATGATCCGTCGTCGTAATCGAGAAACGGGTGAGATAGAGAAGTACCTTAACAGAGGATACATCTTCCGGTCCAAGTATTTCGGCCTCTTCCTCCACCAATTCTGGGCTAGTGATCCTGACCACCCACACGACCATCCGTGGGCGAACCTCACGTTTGTCCTGTCCGGGGGGTATCACGAGTTCAACGTAGACGGAACCTCGAAGTGGAGAGGACGCGGGCACCTGAAGTTTAGGCAGGCTCAGCTATTTCATCGAATCGCCATAGGTCCCCATTCCGGCGGTAGCAATTGGACTCTCTTTGCGCATCTCAAGCGCACTCGCAAGTGGAGCTTCCTCACTAACGAAGGTTGGTTGGATGCAAAGGCTTACGGCGACAAGTACAGGTGCCCCGTGGAAGAGGAAGGCGTGGATTACGAGATCCGTGGTCACCTGTTCCCCAGGGTTGTGGAGTTAGGATCCGATGCAAGATAGACGCTACAGAGAAACCAGCAGGAAGACGTGGCAAGAGATTAAAGACTGCTCTCTTATGACAGGCTCGCACTTCGATCTGTATACCATTGTTATGGAAAACCCCGACATCACCAATGGAGAAGCTACTGGTCTCTACAATGCCCGGTTTGGGGCTAATCTAAGCAGAAATGAGATTGCTAAACGGATGTCAAATCTGCATTACAATTACAAGATCGTAAAAGAAGTAGGAGAACGAAACTGCAAGGTCCAAAAGAAACCTTGCATATCCTATGCTAGTAATCAGCTTCTTCCTTCCCCCCTGCCAAAGAAAAAGAAGACCAAGATCGCTAGGATAGCAGAACTTGAGGAAGCCATCACCGAGGTTTCTAACACACTCGACAGACTTGACTCTATCAGCGGAGATAAAAAAGTTGCTGTTAGAAGAGTCACCAAGAGGATCAGAAAAGTAATAGCGGACTTCAAGCTGGACGAAAAGTAGAAGGAGGCTTCAAGATGAAGAGAAATATCCTGTACACGATGTTGCTTGTGTTCCTGTTCACCGGGTGCGCTGGGATGCCGCTGCCGTTTACGACTTTCCGTCTAGGGGAGTTTCTGGTTGAAAGCGATCGAAAGGAAGTCAATTCCACTTGCACTGATCTCGCTACCCTGAATTCCGCGTCTCTGGCTCTGGAGACCCAACACCTGAGTTTCCTACAGACTTCTGACCCAGACCAAGCTATCACAGCATCGCAAGTGAAGGCGGCTTTGGGCGAGGAGTGTGAAACCCGGTTTATTCGGCTATCCACTCCGCGAATCAAGACGGAATTGTTTGGAGATATCCAAACCATCAGCGATTCCAGCAAGTTGCGGGAACTGGGAGGGATTGCCTTCGAGTTTCGAAACACGGTTAATTACAGCGGCATAGAGCCCACGTTTCACTTGAGAATAAAGACAGAAGGTCCGAAAAGGCGATTAGTTGCTATCTACAGGTTAAATGACGGCAAAGTCATTCACTTCAACTACTCTGGCACCGACAACGTAGACACAAAATCCCGATTTTGGCCTATCCAAGAATTCTTCGGTATAGCCATCAAGGCTGGTACCAAAGCCGTAGGGATACCCTTCTAAGAAAACACGAACAGCGGACTTCCGTCCAGTCCAGTGGTGAGCCTCAGGGGACGCTCGGGGCGAGTAATAACACAAATAAGACGGCGACGCCCGGGGGTAAAACCCCGGGCGATTCGATTTTTACGCTCGTTCGCCGATACTTCGTTGCCTTCTCGTGAGGTACTGTTTGTACTCATCGTACTCTACGTGAGAAAGCACCTCTCTGGCTTCCATGATTAGATCGTTCGAGACAATTTCTCCCGTGACAACCTCCATGCAGGCCACCTTACAGATCAGTCTCAAGCAGTCTTCTCGATTTTTACCGGTTAGCATTACGGCCTCTCTCTGAATCGGGGCAGCAGGTCAGCCAGCGTCTTCCAGAAAGCTGGTCGCCGGGGGTCCTTCTGCAACAGGTAGAGCGTTTCCCCGAAATACTGTCCGTACACAGGGCTATCGTCAATGACGAGCTTGATCCCCTCGTCCTCGCAATATTCCGCCTTGGTTCGGTTCCAGACTTCATCATCCATCCACGGCTCGCCGTCCACCCACTTGACTTCATGCCCCTTGTCCATATGGTACTGGGCGATGGAGAAGAAGTGGGTGTAACTGACTCCAGCCTTCTTTAGGATGTCGTCTAGCTCTGGAGACATCACGGCTCCGGTGATGACGTGGACTTCGTGTCCCGCCGCTACCAGGGCCGCAGTGATGGCTGAGTAGATGTCGCAGTGCGTATCCAGCACTCCATGTACGTCGAATCCAAACTTCATGATGATCTCCTTCGGCCCGACTTGTGCGGGCCTACCTGAAGAGAGAACTGATACTCTCTTCGTTGTGGGTGCGCCGAATAGCTTCCGCCAACAGAGGCGCGATGCTAGTTACTTCTACCTTCTTCTGCCCCTTAGCGTTCGCTGAGGCTACCAGAGGAATGGTGTCTGTAGTGAGCAAGGCGGTCAATGCTTTGCACTCTCCAATGTTCTTGTAAGCATCTCCACTAAGCACAGGGTGAGTAATGGCAGCAAGCACACCTACTGCTCCCGCTGCCTCCAGAGCATTCACACCATTGCACAGAGTACCAGCCGTGTCGATCATGTCGTCCACCACGATACAGTGGCGTCCCTTCACGTCACCGATGATGTTCATAACTTCTGAGTGATTGGGACTCTCACGACGCTTGTCGATAATGGCCAAAGGAGCATCTAGCACCTTGGCGTAGGCTCGGGCTCTCCCCGCACCTCCAGAGTCCGGCGACACGACGACAACGTGTTCCTGTATGAACTGGTCGGTTTGGAAGCCAGTGTATTTCCTGATGGCCTCCACCAAGACCGGCTTGGCGTAGAGGTTGTCAACCGGGATGTTGAAGAACCCTTGGATCTGAGATGCGTGAAGATCCATCGCCATCACCCTATCTGCTCCGGCAGTGGCAATCAAATCCGCCACCAGCTTCGCCGCAATCGGGGCTCTAGCCCGAGACTGCTTGTCCTGACGGGCATAGCCGTAATACGGTATCACCGCTGTAACCCGCCTCGGAGAGGATCTCTTCAGAGCGTCCAGCATGATGAGAAGCTCCATCAGGCTGTCGTTTGAGGGAGCGCATGTGGACTGGATCACGAAACAATCCTGCCCACGCACGTTCTCTTCCAATTGGACGTTGATCTCGCCATCGCTGAACCTATCAACAGTGGCCTTCCCTAGCTCCACTTTAAGTTCATCCGCGACCTTGTGCGCCAGTACCAAATTAGCATTGCCAGAAAAGATTCTCATGCTCGTGCCCTTTCTCGAACTTCGTCAAAGGTTGACAAATAGTCTGACGTGTACCCGTTTACGTAAAGGGGAACCATCAGATCCTCCACCCCTTCGTCAGTTTCGACCCTTTCAATAGTCTCCACCGACAGGAATCTCTCCCCACTGACACAGACCGTGACACGACCCTTGAGAGACTTCTTTCCAGGGTCCGTCTTCGGATCCTTCTGCAAGTCCACCCAGGTGCCGTCAGACATCTTGTTGGCCGTTGCCTTCATGGAGTAGCTGAAGTCGTCTCGGGTAGACCCGTTGGTGTAACCAGCACCGAAACCAAAAATGAAATTGTCAGCCGCCAACTTATTCTTCTCGGCCAGCCGGAAAACAGTGGGAAAGTCCCACAGCTTCAGACTATCACCCTGGATAGTCCCAAGATACTTAGGTCCATGCCAGAAGTCGCCGAGGCTGATAGTACCGTAGATCTCTCGCTCGCGAAGTCCGAACTTGATCCAGTTGACCACCTCGATCGGCTTCTCAATCGCGTTGCCGGAGTCAGGGCGACCCACGTATCGGCCTCCGCTATCTCCTACAATCTCTTCGATACGCTTCACGTTCGGAAGCACGAATTCCTTGATGAATTTCTCATCATCGAACGTGTCGATGAGACAAGACACAACCGGAACACCGATTCCCCTCCTGGAGCGTTCCACTGCCCTCTTGAGAGTCTCAAGGCTCATCTCGAAAGCTGCCGAGTCGTCCTTGTTCTCACAGTCCGAGTTGGCACAGACAGTGCTATGCTCGTTGGCGTCTACCGAGGAGAGTACCGGACCCTCGGCATTGTAATACGCCTTGAGGTAGCGGTTCGCTCTCAGAGTATCGGAGCCACTGAAGAACACGGCGTGGGCCATGCCTGCCATGATCGCTCTATCCTGCCCGCCTGCTCCGCGATCTCCGAAGTTGTGAATCATGTACTCACCATACTCGTGAGCAGTTCCCGTGTTAGCCGTGAACTCATCGACCTTTGCCCGAAGCCACCGCAGCTTGGAGGCC
>SDBU01001727.1_pt1 | contig 30346 bp, 28 predicted proteins | sample 2277071 | NCBI WGS metagenome assembly SDBU01 (sample SAMN10397929, study PRJNA504765) | marine sediment metagenome | isolation source: marine sediment core GS08_GC12, 126 cmbsf | place: Arctic Ocean: Gakkel Ridge, Loki's castle | collected 2008 | reverse complement strand
GGGCAACAGCGAGTATCACCTTTGACGCAGCAGGGACCGTCCCCGGGTGAACGCGTACAACGAGTCAAGGAGCCAAAGGACGTAAGAGTTCACGGGGTTAGAATCTTCCCATGGAGAGTTTGGGGCCATCCATGGCAAAGAGTTCTTGAAGGACGCACGCGAAAAAGTCGAGGACGCCGAGCACATGAGCAATGCATTAGCTCGGGCAAATCTCCTGCTGCCGCCTACAAATCAAGCGGATGAGAACGATTTGAAAAACGCGCAGGTTATCCTCAAACAGGTCCTCGATGGAATGGAGCTGTTCGACGAAAGCAAGATCTGGCAAGAGTACGGCGGTGAACTTAAGAAGGATTACAGAGAAAGAGACAAGCGAGGCAGACTCTTCAAGTATATCATGGATCCAATACTGGAAAAGCGTAAACAAGAGGAAGGAAAATGGCGACGGAAGTCGGAGAAGAGATTCAAGTCCCTAGTCATGGAGCGGTTGCCCAAGGGCAAGAAAAAGGATTTCGCTCGAGCGCTGAAAGGAATACCGACTGTAGAAGCTCTGTTGGCGTATCATGCAAAGAGAAGGAAGCTGGATAGGTTCCGTCTCACGAAAGGGAAGAAATACTGGCAGAAGCGAGAGAACCTCTTGAAGCTATTGGAGAGAAAAGAAGGGGAACCAACAGAATGGGCCGGTGGTGGTGCACTCCGTGACGATCTCAGGTGGGCCGATCCCAGTAAGCAGGAGCCGATTCCCGAAGCGTTCAGGACACGAGTGGACGAGGCCGACAAACTTATAAAACTGCTGCTTGAACCTGAGGTGCTCAAGAAAGTCAAACGCCCCGCAGTTCGCCCTTTCGCAGGGGAATCACGATCAGTCAAAGCAGGTGGGGCGATCGTGATAAGGGCATCTTGCGAGACTACGGCTCTCGTCCATGAAGTCGGCCACTATCTTGAGGACAACCTGCCGAGTGACCTTGCGGTTCAGGTTCATTTTCTGCTCCGTTATCGGCACAAGGTGGAAGTTGATAGACTGGCCAAGAAAAAGGCCGGGGAGAATCGAGAACTGGAGGAGGTGAAAAAAGAGCTAAACGAGATAGAGCTTTTCAAGGAGGGCGAGGAGTTCGGAAAGGAGTATCGTTTCCTGGGCCAGTACCCTGCCACCGGGCCGTACACGTCGAGGGTGGGTACAGCCCCCCGTCCAACATCGGCCGGCACCGAGGTAACATCCATGACAATAGAGTTTCTGGCAAATCCGAAAAAAGCCAAGTCACTCATACAAAAGGACCCGGTGCAGGCGGCAATCATCTTGCGCCAACTGATACCACAAGAATACCAGGCTAGAGACGAACTCAGTCAGTTCGATAAGTACCTACCGGGAGAACCGAGAAAGGAAGAATAGGGTGGCAAGGCGTTAGCTGATGTTGTCATATCCGACGTGTCTTTCAAGATATCGCTTCACCTTGCTGGTGAAGACCGCACCCCTGTTTCTGATCCCGTCATCTTGCCTTATCTCTGAGAGGAAGCGAAAGACCATCTCATCAGGCAAGACCTGAGCCACTCGAGCGTAGAACCTGCGGCTCTGAAGGTCCTTGCAGGTGCCGAGGATCTGCGCCACCAGATAGGCGATGCGGGCTGGATGCTTTAGGCTCGAATTACTCATACAGACACCGTACAAACGAACTGAATTTCGCCTGCGTTGATAACGCTGAGCATTCTTGATCTGAGTATTCTTCATCTGCATATTCTTTGTGTCAAGCAGGCTTTACATCAGGCACGACGTCCAGGATGTAGTAGACGTTGGTCTTCCCCTGGCTGCGGCGCTCCCAGTCGATGTACCCGGCCCTCCTCAGTTCCCGCAGGAAGCCGTTGACGCTCTGGCGGGATACCCCCAGGTCCTCGGCGATCCTCCCCTGGCCCGGGAAGCAGCTCCCCTCCTGCCAGGCATAGGACAGCAGCATCGTGTAGGTCAGCCGCGCGCCAAAGCTTAAGGTGCTGTCCTTGAGGACGTAGTTGAGTATCTGGGTGAACCCCTGACGCAGCGCCTCGTTCTTGACGACGATGGTGTTTCTCTCCAGTATCTGGCCTACAGGCTCCATATTGACTCCTTCGAACGGACATCCGGATGTCCGCATGTCCCGACCTCACCTCGGACGTCCCGCCGTTCCTTCGCCCAAAACAAGCTTCGTTATTAGCTTGGAACATTCCTTCCTCCTCTCATAGTCCTGGATGAACGTGTCCAGCGCCAGCTGCACGATGGCATTCGCGGTGATGCGGCGCCCGTACTTCTCCTCGATCTCCACCTTGGTCTTGTTCAGCCACAGGAGCTGATCGCGGAAAAAGTCGTAGGGCCTCCGTTCGGTCAGACGTTCCCTGGGCCGTCGGAATGGACGTCCCGACGTTCCTGCCCTCGCCCCTTGGGACGACGGCTTTTCCTTCCTGACCTCCCGACGTTCGGACGGACGCTCCTCCCTTGGTTCCTTGCTTCGCTCCTTCGGTTTAGCCTTTTTGCCTTTGCCTCCCCCGAGGACGTCGATCGGGGAGGGGATGAGGGTCGGCCTGATCCCATCCAATGGGCAGAAGAGGGAACTGCGCGTAGCGCCAGAAGCTCTGCTGCGACATATGGCCCTCTTTGGGGCCACCGGGACCGGCAAGTCCACCCTCCTGCTCAACATGGCCCTGGACCTGATCGGGCTCGGCTACGGGGTGAGCGTGATGGACCCCCACGGGGGCCTGCTGTCCTCCCTGCTGGACCGCCTGCCCCAGGACAGGACGGACGACGTCGTCCTGATCCGCTTCGCCGACGTGGCCTATCCGGTGGGACTCAATATCCTGACCGCCAGGCCAGGCTTCGAGTTCCTGACCGTCGATGAGCTGATGGACAAAGGCAAGCTCCTGCTGGTCGACCTGTCCGGGATCGGGGTGTCCAACGCCCAGTTCCTGGGCTCGCTTCTGACCCTGCTCTTCCATCACGCCGCCCTCTCCCGAGAGGATACCCCCGCATCTCAGAGGAGGCTGCACTTTCTGATCATGGACGAGTGCTCCTGGTTCATCTCCCGCACGGTGGGGGATATGGCCGACCAAGTGCGCAAGTTCGGCCTGGGGCTGGTCCTGGCCGCCCAAAGGCTGGCCCAGCTCAAGCCCAGGGAGACGCGGGAGGCGGTCTTTGGCAACGTGGGCAACCTCATCTGCTTCCAGATGGGGGATAGGGACGAGGCCAGCTATCTGGCGCGGCACTTCAACACCCCGGGCCTGACCGCCAACGAGATCCGTTCCCTGGGAAGGTACGAGATCTACGCCCAGTTGACTCAACAGGGAGCCAGGTTGCCCGCTTTCTGGGCCCGCACCCCGTCCCCGCCATCGCCAACCCCAAGGGGGGAGCGCAAGGACCAGATAGAGTGGCTGATCCAAAGGAGCAGGCAGTCACACGCTCTACCTCGAGTCGTGGTGGAAGAGCGGATTGCCTCCAGAGAGAGGAGGGAACGTCATGAGGAACCGGAGAAGCGTCGCAGGCAAGGCCCTGCTGCCGCCCACGACCCGAGACCGGGACATCATCCAGGCCGTGATAACCCACGGCCAGATGACGCGAGCGCAGATCCAGTCGCTCTACTTCCGCAAGGATGGTGAGATCGCCTCGTTGCAGGCGGCCTGCCGTCGGCTCACCCTACTGACCGAGAGGGGATATCTCGCTCGCATACGCCTCCCCGCGATCAGGGGGTCGGGCCCCTACGTCTACCAGCCAGGCAGGGCGGCCGTCGCCCTCCTGGACAAGGACGAGAAGGGACTCGTGAGCCGGGGCTCAGGTCGTCGGAGGATCGAGAGCCTGGCCGCATTCGCCCACGGGCTGGAGACGGTCGATTTCTACGTGGCCCTCAAGGAGGCCCTGGAGAGCAGGGGAGGGCGGATCGTGACTTGGCTGGGCGAGAGCCAGGCGCGCTACCAGTTCGCCTGGCAGGGTCGACATCTCCTCTTCAGTCCCGACGCCTACTGCCTCTGGGCCCTGGGGGACGAGGAGGGGACCTTCTTCCTGGAGTGGGATCGAGGGACGGAGAGCATGACCCGCTTCTCCCAGAAGCTGGACCGCTACCAGGCCTACTACCAGGTCCGCGCCTACCACGACCACCTCGGAGAGATGGGGCTCAGGCCCCGGCTCCTGATCGTGGTCCCCGATGAGCGCAGGGAGTCGAAGCTGGCCGGTTGGGTGGCCAGAAGGTTGGCCAGGGGTGAGTTCAAAGCTCTGCCCACCGTCCTGGTGGCCGCCCGAGACATCGTCTACCGCGACGTCCTGGCGTCGATCTGGAGCAAGCCGGGCCAGGAGCGCCGCGTCAGGCTGGTAGATTAACCTAGTTTCGCCGGAAAGGGTAAGGTGATCAGCGGGGGGGGGACCTGCAAGTTGTCTCCAAAAGGCCTGAAGTGGTTTCAAGGAGGCTGTTTCTCTTCCCCACAACTCGGCTCTCGGAGTCATCTGGCTGCGGCTGGGCGGTTCATCAAATGGCTGAATGGGAGGGGACGGACGGGGGAGTAGGGAGCCGCAAGGGATGCGGAGATGGTGCAGCTGCGTGTTCGACTAAGATGATGAGGCCCAGAAGGCATAAAGACGGTGCAGGAGGACCTCAACGCTCGGGGAAGGCGATCCAAGTGGTGTTGTCTGAGTTGACAGCACCGTTGTTCTTGAGGATACTATCAGACAAACTCGGAAAGTTCAGAGTCTGGCGTCTATCTGCAGAATGTGGGAAACACTCTTTTCTTCAGTAGAGTCATGTAGTGTTCTGGAACGCCAGCGACTTCTCATTCCGCCCTTGCCCTGAAGGCGACCGAACCAGTTGGGCTGCGAGCCGGAAGCGCTTGGGCGCGGCGGGTTCTTTGGTGGGTCTCTCAGCGGACCCATGTGTTGCCAGGCGGAAACGATGACAGCCCGTCGTAAGGTTGGGAGAACAAGGCGAGCGAGGAAGGGGATGCCTGGGCGCCCATTGACACAGCCGGCCCAGGAGAGGCAGGCTGTGCTCGCCAAGCCCAACTGGGCCGGGCTGTGGCCGGCCGCTGCATCAGATGTCATGGGCCGCCGGCGCGCCATTTGCCACCGGTCGGTCTCGCCCGGATCGCACGCGAGTGCCTGGTCGAGCCCATGTCGATCTGTTCGGCCATGCTGAGGGCACCCAAGTCCTTGAGGCCGTGGTTCTTGCGTCACCCGACAGTCGTCGGCCAATTGGCAAACCTTCGTCGAGACTGGCTGCCCCAGGACTGCTGGGCGCCGGCCTCACTGGGTGCGGGCAAACCGGGGCGTTTCGCAATGAGGAGAATCCATGTTCACCTACATCCAGCGCCAAGTCGAGAGAGCGTTTTCTGGGGAGAGGGCGAAAACCCTCACCGCGGCTATCCACAGCTCTGACAGATGGTCCACCTTTTCGCAATACCGCCTGTGCGGGAACTACTGCGCCACCTGTATGCGGGAGTACGGGCTGGACGCTGTAGAGCTGATGGAGATACCCGCCGACGGCGAAACCAAGTTCGGCGACTGGACCATGCCCTTGGCCTGGGACGTTGAGGAGGCACACTTGGAGCTCCTTGAGCCTCGGGCGGCGGCCCGCCTTCTGGCCAGCTATCGAGAGGAGCCGGCGAGCTTGGCCATGTGGAGCGCGCCCACCCCGCCGGAGGGGCTTGAGGCGGAGGTGGTCCTCGTAGAAGGTGGAAGCGAGGAGGGCGACTACGGGGGCGTGGATGTGAAAGGCAAGTTGGTTTTCACCTCTCTGCATGCTAACAAGGTGCGAGGCCCGGCGGTTCGGCACGGGGCAGTGGGTGTTATCAGCGATTATCCAGGCCGTGAACAGGACGAACTGGCTGAGAGTGTGTGCTGGGTCAATGCTTGGGTTGACTACCACGGCTGGGGGTTCCTCAAGGGGGATACTCGGGCCTTTGGGTTCTCTCTTACCCGAGAGAAGGGCGAATACCTGCGCCGCCTGTTGGCTGCGGGGAGGCGGGTAAGGGTGCGCGCCCTGGTCCGGAGCTGGCTCTATCAGGGCTCCTTTCCGTTGGCAACCGGCGTCATCCCTGGAGAGGGAGAGAGCGAAGTGCTGGTTTATGCCCACTCCTACGAATACGGGGCCGAGGACAATGCTGCGGGTTGCGCCGTCGCGCTAGAAGCAGCGCGAACCCTCAACAGACTCATACGGGATGGGAGATTGCCCAGCCCCCGGCGCAGCATTCGGTTCATGATGTCCTGGGAATGCTACGGCTCGATGGCATGGGGCGTCCAACGCATCCACCATGATAAGAACGTTGTGGCCGGGCTGTGTCTCGATGACGTGGGAGGAAAAAAGGAGCTAACTGGCGGGCGAGTGAGACTGATCTTGGATTCCGACTGCCAGGCCTCCTTTGCCGACTTTGCGGCGTCGGCGATAGCCAGATCTTGCTTTCGCGAGGAGGAGGGTTTCCCCTGCGAGATCAGCCCTTGGAGCGGAGGGACTGACCATACTATCTTTCAGGATCCGATGTTCGGCGTTCCCATGCCCTGGCTCACCGAGCACCCCGCGCGCTTCCACCACACCTCCCTTGATAAGATGGACAAGATAGACGTAGAGAGTCTTCGGAAGGAAGGGGTCTTTGCGGCTACCTATCTGTACTTCCTGGCCAACGCCGGGGAGGAGGAGATTGCTTGGCTGGCCAGGGGAACACGAACTCTGTGGGAGGACAGAATCGCCGAGGCGAAAACGGAGCTTGTCGAGGCTCTCGTCACGAGCAGCAGCCTAGAGGAGCTTGGCATCGCTTGCCAGAGGGACAAGGAGCGGATAGAATACCTGGCAGAGAGGGGCCGCGATGCCATTCTCTCCATCGAGCGATTGTGCGGCGAGGAGGAGAGTCGGGCAGTCCTGAAGGAAGAGGTCGAACGACTGAGGAGACAGAAGGACCACATCCTTGAGGAGCTAGAGCGAGAGGCAAGACGGAGGACGCGGACGAAGGACTGGGTACTGAGTGCGCCAGAGGGTCCCCTCGAACGCCGAGATGGCGCTGACCTTGTGCCTCGACGCCTGGTTCCCGGGCCCGTGACACTATGTGCCATCGGCCCAGAAGAGCGCTCGGAGTACGACCGCGTCACTCGCGGAGAAAGCCCCATGTGGTCGCCGACGCTCACCTTCGCTCTTTACTGGGCAGATGGACGTCGCAGTCTGGCAGAGATCCGGCGCCTGGTAGAGTTGGAACTGGGACCGACGGAGATCGACCTCGTGGCCTACTTCCGGTTCCTTCAAGGGCAGGGACTGATCGAGTGGGCGTGAGGCGAAGGCCAGGGCGGCACAGAGCCACTGTCGCGCGACCCTCCCTGGGGCCGGGTACTCTGCGGTCTCATTGGGGGTGCGTGCGAGCCGGTCTTGGCCGGGGCCGCCCCTATGCATAAGGAGGTGCTTATCGAAACGATTCGTTCGTAGGGAACCTCGTATGGATTGGCAAAACCAATCGCTTCTCTCTATCCCAGGAGGTGACTGACATGGCTAAGTTGTATTCGCGTCGTGCGTTTCTCCGTGTGGCTGCAGCGGGGGCCGCGGGGGCGCTGCTGGCCGCCTGCCAGCCCAAGGTAGTGGAGGTGACAAAGGTCGTCGAGAAAGTCGTCAAGGAGACCGTGATTGTCGCGGGCACTCCCGAGGTCGTCGAAAAGATCGTCAAAGAGACGGTCATCGTGGAAAAGGAGGTCAAGCCAGCCGCCCCTGAGGAGAAACTGGTCCGCGTCTTGCTGGCCTCCTGGGCTCTAGGCGAGATACCCTTCGACCGTACCGCGCGCGAGTTCAGCGACTCGCACCCGGGCATCAAGGTGGTAGTTCAGAGCACCTTCGAGGGCTGGACCACCAAGGTGATGGCCCAGATCAGCGATGGCACCCTGGAGTGGAGCGGCTGTGGCATCATGAGCACCGACTACCATCCTATGCTTTGGGTGAGAATGGGGCTGGTGCAGCCTATGGATGACTTTGTGGCGGCCTCACAGGAGCCGGGTGCCAGCGAGCTTCTCAGCGATATGATCCCGACCGTCAGGCAGGCTGGGATGGTCGAGGGCAAGCTCTACGGCATCCCCTATAGCTTCGAGAACTGCAGCTTCAACTGGCGCACCGACTACTTCAATGCCATAGGCGTGACGGAGGCGCCAGAGTCGTGGGATGAGTGGATGGAGGTCGCCCTGGAGCTCAAGAAGTGGGGGGCAGACGAGCAGATCTACCCCACCTCCTTTGTCAGCGACATGATTACCACCATGCAAGGTCTGCTTTGCGCGGCATCGACCAAGCCCTACACCGCTGAAGGTCTGGTAGACTGGACAGGGCCAGACAGTATCGAGGTGCTAAAGTTCTTCAAGAAGATGATCGTCGAGTTGGAGGTGACGCCACCTCACGGGCACGATGGCTGGCTGGACTCCTTCTACGCTGGCAAGGTGGCTTCCGTACACGCGCAAAGCTCGCGCGGTGTGTGGGGGCAGAACGCTTTTGGCACGGACAAGTGCACCACCTCGCCCATCATACCCAAGGTGAAGGGGGGCGGCTCGGGCGCGCCCTACTGGGGCAACGATATGTCAGTGCTCAGCAAGGCTCCCTACCCCCAGGAGGTGGTCGATTACTACATCTACACCATGGGCCCTCAGAATATCGGCTTCCAGGAGACGGTCATCAAGACCGGCAAGACGCCTGTCTACAACTCAGCCTACGAGAAGATCATCGAGGCTGATCCCAAGTTCGCGACCTACAAGTGGATGATCGCGATGCGCGAGGACGTGGAGAGGGCCATTCCGCTACCTCAGACCACCTGGATTGATATCCAGTACACGGCGTACAACAGGCACATCATCCCCTTCACAGATCCGGGCTCGACGATGACCGCTGACGAGTGCGCGCAACTCATCCTGAAGGACGTCAAGGAAGAGATCGCGAAGCAGAAGGCGTAGCCGTTGGGGCCTGGCCAACAGAAGAGGAGGAGAGCGTCCGCTCTCTTCCTCTTCCCAATCACTGGCTGTGTGCAAGGCTTGATCGAGGCATCGAAGGAGTGATGATGATGGCTTCTCTCTCTCGAGCGATCGTGCGGAATCTGCGGCCCCGGTCCATGCTTGTCAGTATCTCTCTCATTGTCATCTGCGCAGTTTGCTTGCTGCCCGTGGTTTGGACCATCTCCTCGTCGCTCAAGGGCAGAGATGAGCTCTACATGGCTACGCCCTCCCTCATCCCGAGGCATCCTACCCTGGCCAATTACCAGTGGCTGTTCACCCGGACAGACATGAGCCGGCTGCCCCTGAATATGTGGAATAGCCTCAAAGTGGCCCTGGGCGCTGTGGTCATCCAGTGTATCACGGCGACTATGGCTGGCTTTGCCTTTGGCCGGCTCGATTTCCGGGGTCGAGACCTGCTGTTCTACCTCCTGATCGTGCTGATGTTTGTCCCACGGGCTGGTGGACTGATGGCTCTCTACGAGCTGATGGAATTCCTGCATCTGCGCAACTCGCATCTGGGGCTCATGCTCCTGTTTCCCAGCGCGATAAGCGTCGCTCTGTTCGTCATGCGACAGAACTTTCTCGGAATCCCGCGCGAATTGGAGGAGGCAGCCATCATTGATGGTGCGGGGACCTGGCGCGTTTTCCTGGACGTGGACCTTCCCTTCGTCAAGGGAGGGATCGCCGTTGTGGCCATCTGGGAGTTCATCTACGTCTGGGGGGAGTACCTCATCACGTTGACCATGATTGACTTCCCCGAATTGGAGACCGTGTCCCTCGCGGTGACAAAGCTCAGGGGCTGGAGCGCACACTTCACCTCGACTATTCTCGCAGGCTATGGCGCAGAGTGCGCCGCCTACGTTACGGCCATGATTCCCGTCATTCTGATCTTTATTCTGATGCAGAAATGGTTCGTCCGGGGCCTCACCGAAGGCATCCTCAAGATGTAGTGGCAAGCAGAGGGCATGTTGCGAGGAGAAAAGATGGCCGAGGCGAGGGTCGAGAGGGTAGACGAAGTACGCGCCGGGGGCACCCGAGCCGTCTTCGCCGAGTTCTTGCGCGAGCTCATCCGTGTTCGTGAGCAGAGATGGGGCAACCTGTGGGGCTATTTCTTCATAGCGCCCGCGGTCATCATGTATCTGGTCTTTCAGGCCTGGCCGATCGTCCGAGGCCTGTTCATGGCCTTTTCCGACTATCGTTGGCTCGTCCGAGAGACCCATGGGCTCGCAGGCTTCAACGGTCTGGCCAACTGGGCTGAAATGCTCACGGACAAGACGTTTTGGCGCAGCCTGGGGATTGCATTCAAGTTTAGTCTCATGTTTACGCCGATCGCCCTGGCTCTGGCCCTCTTTACGGCCGTGATGATATCCAAGGTCAAGAACGGCGTGGCGGCGGGCGTATATCGCGTGATCGCCTACATGCCCGTCGTTCTGCCAGTATCGGTGGCCATGCTCGTATGGGGTAAGCTCTTCCACGTGCAGTTTGGATACCTGAACGTGATCCTCAAGAAGCTGGGGATGCAGAACCCGCCCAACTGGTTGGGGTCACCCAAGATGGCCCTCTATGCCATGGTTATTCCCACCATCTGGTTCAGGTTCGGCGAGTGGACCTTGCTCTTTCTTATTGGCATCTACAACATCAACCGCGAGATCTATGAGGCGGCTGTGGTAGATGGAGCCAATGGATGGCAGCAGCTCCTGCACATCACCGTCCCTCTGCTCAAGCCAGTCTTCACACTGGTATTAGTGCTCGGCTCGGGGGTGGTCAGCGCGACTGTGGAATCCATGGCCTTGTTCGGGGGCACAAGCGGTGGCCCGGGGGAATCGGCCCTGACGGCGGGAGTGTATCTATACCGGACTGCGTTCATCCATGGCGACATGCGCATGGGATATGCCGCAACGATGTCTCTGCTGCTGGGTATCATCAACATGATTATCACGGCGACGGTCTTTAGGATTATGCGCACCGAGCGCGCGTAGGGAGAAAGCGATGAGAAGCTCGAGCTCATGGATGTGTGGTGCCGCTGGTCTCGCCTTCCTATCGGAAGCTGACTGGGCTATCACATTATCATATGTGGCTAGTATGGCCGGCCCCTGGAGCACAGTCACGCGGTCCCTCAACCGGGGATCTCACAAGGAGAAAAACACAGACCAAGACGGACTGCGCACTATCTTCTGGTGGATCCCATACTACAGGCATGACTCTTCCCTTCTGCCCAGATAGTAGGCCCTCAGATAGATCACTGTCAGACGTTCTCCCGCCGATAGCTCCATCAGCTCTCTGAAAGGGGGCAGTTCCGGAGGTAGCTCCCAATGCGCCAGCGGTTCGGGCTCAAGCTAGCGGTGCTTCCCTTCTTGCCGGCACCTCTCGACACAGACCTCTTGCTCCCGGTTCCTGCACCAGACACAGATGCTCATGTTTCGCCGCATCATCTATGTCCCACCCATTCTCGAGGCTTGACAAAACCTGTGACCTGCCTAGACTCCCTCTTGGCGGGGTTGGCTGGCCGCCCGTTAATAATCCAGCCGTCAGAGAGGAGGTGACACATCCTTGACCACGACACACGCCTCCGCGAGAGATTGGCGCTGCTCCCATCCCATAGTGGCGTTCCTGCGGCTGGTAGTCCGGGTCGTCGGGGCCATTTGGCGGTTTTTCTTTCCGCCGAAGCCCAAGAGGCCCATCGGCTACTGGGCCAGGAACGAGAGGGGTCAGTGGGAGATCAGAATTCCCGCTTACAGCCTCAAGGAGGAGCCGCCAACGGCTCGCTGACTGGTTGGGGGGTCGGCAACAGCCACCCCCCGCCCCCGATATCACCTACGGGGGCGGGTTGACCCAGCGCACCTGCTCCTCCGACTCGCTCCATCGCCATATGGGCCTGGTGAGGAAGTGTCCCGCATCCTCGATCAGCCCCACCAGGAAATAGTCCCTATATGTCGATTGTAGCATACCCTCCCACAGCCGGTTCGCTTTGCTCCTGGACGTGGTGAGCCAGAGCACGGGAATGGGTTGCCTCGTCCTCTCCCAGTATCCCTCGTATCTCTCGATCTTCTCGGAAAGCTCTCTCTTGGTCGGCATCGCCGCCGTGAACTCGATGAAGGCTTGCCTGTGCTTGTCTTCATTGATGACCTCGATCCACGCGTCCGGCTCGACCCCTAGCCTCTCCAGTTCCAGCATGCGGGTGTTCCTCCAGCGCATGTGCCAGCCATACTCCCGGCACTCAAGCCTGGCGTTTGTGTAGAGCCTTGAGACAGTGAGCTCATGATTCATCATCAGGATGGGGGCCTTGGCCCTTCCCCCCGACACCCCGGCTATCTTGTCTACCTGCTCCTTGGTGTATCCCTCCAAGGAAACGATGTAGCGCTTCCCCCTCAACCCCAGGAAGTAGATGTCCGGCTCGTTCATGTAAGCTCTTCGCTTGTTCAAGTACCTCAAGTCATAGAGGTATCTCACCCTCTGCCTGCACCAGGAAGAGGTGGTGGGCTTGAAGAAGAGTCTAACTAGCGCCCGGTTGGTCATGTAGCGGGCGTACAAGACCGCTTCGACCATCTGGAAGTCGAGGTCGGTCAGCCTGATTCCGGCGCGCCTGACGCGCACGAATCGTTTGGTCGTCATTACCACTCTCCGAAGGGGGCTCTCGGCAGACTTCGCTGTGGCTTCGCACTTGCGCCCTCGCCACTCATCCGATTCCTGATCTTCTCCTGGCGCTCGTGTATCTCCTTGCGAATCGCCGAGACCGGCCGGTCGGTGATGCGCAGGTGCTCGGCCTCAAAGGCGTCGAGCCCCGACTGCTCCGGCTGGTCCATGATCACCTCGGGCGTCCGCCAGACCCTCGGTGGCTCGCTCCCCAGCTTGTCGTAGAACACCATCTCCCTGTGCCCTAGATTCATGAAGCGCCGCTCGTGTTCTTTCTCCTCGGCTGGCACCGGGAGATACTCATAGTCGCCACTCATCCTGATCCCCATCGGCACCTGGCCGGTGAGGGGAAACATGATTCGGGCGAACAGGGCTGCGTCGGAGATGTTGTGAAAGATGGAAAAGTAGCGGCAGAGGTTGATGGCCGTCTCCTTCAGCCTCAGGTCCACCCGTCCCTCCCTCATCCGGGCCATCTGATCCAGGTTCTGCACCACCAGGGTCAGCCAGAGATTGTAAGCCCGAGAAGTCTCCAGGATCATCTCCAGTGGCACGGTGTTGAAGAACCTGGCCTCGTCGAGGACCAAGCGATATGGGCGTTCGCCAGGAGGGCGCTGCATGCAGGCATATAGGATCTTGGTGATGATCAGGTTACCCAGAACGGTGCTCATGGCGTCGGAAAGGAGCGCGTAGGGGATGTTGACGAACAGCCAGTAGCCCTCATCGATCAGCTGACGGAAGTCCAGGGTGGCGTTCTCGGCTGTGCAAGCCGTCATCAGCAACCGCTCGTCGAATAGGTATTGGAAGATGCGCCCCTCAGTGGACTGCACCCACTCCCTGCGGGCGTTCACTCCTGCGGCAGGTGGGCCATTGGTCCTTCCAAAAGCTCAATGTCCCCTGGTGGGTCACCTGGGGCAAGAGCGAACGCACCAGCGGGTTGTGGGTTTCAGTGACTCGCCTCTTGCCCTGGTATCGGTAAGAGGGGACAGACAAGAGGGGAAGCTCCGCCAGGGTGAGCTCTCCCTTGCCCCCTTCCGCCAGCAGACCGATGCAAGCGGTCATGAAGTTCCGCATGCGGTTGGCCTCGGCCTGCTCGAAACCAGACTGTCTGGCGACGTGCGACACGAACGAGTTGGCCAGAAGGGCGATCAGGTCCGGATTGGCATAGAGGAACTCGCCCATGGGCTCGATGGCGTTGAAGCCGACCAACCAACCCCCGATCGCCACCGGGTTCACCAGGAGAATCCGGCGCTTGTATTCCGCCCACAACTCCTGGCCCTGGTCGGTGGTGGCAAAGAACGCCAGCAGATTGCGATAGGTGTCCCCCTTGGGATCGATGTAGGTGCAGGGACGGTCGTACTCAAAGCTCTTGACGATCTTGTAAAGCACCCGGTACGACTTACCCATGCCGATGGTGCCAGAGACGATCTCGTGTCCGGACTCGAGTAGCTGAGGCATGATTCTCCTACAGATTGAGCGGTGTTCTCGGCCCGCCACGGCCAGACGAGCCGGGGAAGTTCGCCAGGCTCCAGTCCTGGTCGGGGTCCGCCACCAGCCCCACAAACGCGCAAAACCCGACGACCAGGATGAACACGCAGGGGATGCCCCAGTTGCCTGTGATGAAGCAGAGAAAGATCATCACCACCACGCCGATGAGAAAGCCTACCATCCCCATCACTCCCATCCTCAACAGAGGGTTGTCGAGGACGTCGATGTCGGGGAGCCACTCGTCCACCGCCTCAAGCAGGCCAATCGAAGCTCTCACCGTGGTGACCCACACGGCGTGAACCATGTAGGCATAGATCTCTACCACACGTGCCATGGACTCCGAGACCCAACCGACAACCAGCCATATGAGGTCCATTCTCGCCCTTTTTCACCCACATACCCACAGGACATTTCCTCTGGCTTCCGTCCCACCTACCTGGCATTCAGCAACCACCAGGTTCGTCCCAGATGGGATGCAGGGATACCATTGTGGTGTTCTTCTTTGACGAAAACCCCTACGCATTCTGGTTCTTTCCCCCGAGACGCGACAACAGGCCCCGACGCGCTGTTCCCAAGGGGACTAGACGGCTAACTAGACTGCCGCCGTCTAGTCCCCTTGGGAACAGCCCACTGGGCGGCACGCTTCTGCATGTCAACGTAGTAGTGGACCGTGTTCTGGATCTCCTGACTCGCCTCACGCTGGGCTTTTTCCGACGGATCGTCCCAGAGCTTGTTCCACCACCACCTCTGGACACTCTCGACCTTCCCGCACAGCCACCGGTAGGAACGCGGCACTACCCATCGGATGAGCTTCCAACAGACCCATCCAAGGGCGATGAAAGAGGCTAGAACGCTGACAATCTGCAGAAGCCAAGAGACGACAACCACCACCAGGAGCAGCCCAAGAAGCAAGGTGGCAGATTCGTCGTCCATCACAGGTTCTCCGCAATCCTCTTTAGATAGCTTTCAATGACGGCCAGCACCTCCGAGCGGGTGAGTTGCAGGCACTGGGCGGTGAAGCTGGCCATGAACTCGTTCATCGACTCCCTGCGTTTGCGGCCGTAGAGGTTATCCATCATCATTTCTTGTGCCCTGTCCACTGCCCTCACGGCCATCAAGTTGACTGCGACTATTGACTCGTTCACGGCTACAGTTCTCAGGAGCTTCTGCTTCATCTCCCACTGCCTGATTCTCTCCTCGCGCGCCAGTTTCCTTCCCGCCCTGTCCGTAGAAGGTGGTCTGACCTCTGGTAGCTTGACGTCCGGCAGCTCTCTGCGAGAGGAAGCAATCAGCGGCAACTTCACATCCTTGGGATCCACCTTTTGTGCCTCAAGTTCCTCCTGGCTAATGCGGGTGGGTCCCTTGTCAAAGTCGCTCTTCAGGCCGCCAAGAATCTCATCAAAGTTCACGATTCCTCCTCCTCATCCGCTAGTACGCGAAACGTGCCCTCGATCGTCATGTCGTCCGGATAGTCCAGAGCGCTATCCACGCGGGGAAGTTTCAGCTGGGGGCTGCCTGCCAGCCACTTGCGGAATGCCTGCTCCACCGCGCCTGTGTCGCGCCTTCTGCCAAAGATCTTGCTCTTGACATTGCCAATTGCCTCGCCGATCTCGATGAAGACGTTGGATTTGGAGATGTTGACCACTGGAGTACCTCCTCTCACTTGCGTGCCTTGAATCTTTGCTTCAGAATACACCCAAAGAGGCAACGACACTGGTTTGCCAGCAGCAGGTTTCAGGGTGGGCTGGAGCAGTTTTCTGGTAGCCTTCCGCAAGAACGGTACCCAAGTGGTACGTACACGGGATTTTGGAGGTAGGGACGCGGCGAGAGCGCCCCGGCGATATCGTGCGAGAGATACGCGGGAAAAAGGGCGTGACCAGAGAGGCCTTCTCGGGTTTGCTGGGATGGCAAAGTGGCGAGGTCGTGCGTAATATCGAGAACCACCGCACTGTTTTCTCACGAACGCATCTGGACAACCTGATCGAAGCTGGCTACGTGGAGCGGGGAAGCGACCTCGAGCGGCGATTCGAGAAGGCTATGGCCTACGACTGGGAGGTGAGACGGGAGGAGACGCGGAAGCAGAACGATGACGTCCAGAAGGAGGAGGCAGGCGACCAGCCCAAGCAAGAAGAGCTTGTCAGTCAGCCGCAGCTGCCTCGCAAGATCAACGTTCGGTGGCTGATTGCTTCACTGCTGCTCGCGCTGATCGCGGGGTGCATCGTAGGCTTTTTCATTGGTCAGAGAGTCCCCGACGTTGTCGGCAAAGGAAAACCGACAGAGGCGCCGCTGGCCGCTGAGATTCTCTCCAAGACTCCCATGCCCCGACCCACTCACACATCAGTTCCGAGCTCAACGCCCACTGCCAGGAGACCTACCAGTACGCCAACGGCCACTCCGACGATAGCAACACCTACGGCAACTCCCAAAGTCGCTCTGCCATTTGAGGACAACTTCGACGTGGGGAAACTCAAACCTGAGTGGGAGATTCTCGATGGCGATTGGCGCATCGTCAATGATCGCCTAAGCACCATCTCCAGGAAAAGAGAGTGGTCCCGCATGCTTGTAGGAGATCCAAGCTGGCGCAACTATGCGGTCCAGGTAGATGCCAATCTAGCGCGCGGAGGGCAGGGAATGAGAGTCCTGGTTAGAGCGCAGGACTCAAAGAACATGATGGCTTTCTATGTGAGGCGGCAGTACGGAGAGTCAGGCTGGTGGATAAAGAGGGATGGGGAATGGCATCTACTACAGAAAGAACGAGAGGTGGGTATCGATTCCACCATTCGCGTCGAGGTGAGAGAGGACTTGTATTCCGCGTACGTTGACGGGCAGCGATGGCTGTCCATAAACGACGCAACCTTCGAGACGGGACGCGTCGGACTGGGCTTGTATTGCGATAGCAACTCCAATTGCAGCTCAGTCGAATACTTCAAAGTCGAGCCGCTGCCGAATTGAAGCATGCAAACTGGTAAGAGCCCGGTATTGGGTTGGTATACAGGCTTGACAACTGGGAACTTCTTCCTAGAATAAGCCGTGTGGAAAGGGGAGACTGACTGGTTGGGAGATCCAAGAGTCAGTTAGCCGCAAACAGCGTCTTTGACCCTTATTTGCACATTTCGGGATTGCTGACTCTGGATCAGCCGATCGGGGTTCGAATCCCTGTCCCTCAGCCAAAAGCGCTCAAGCGCGGTTTGCAGAGTACGACTCCCTTGCCTGGAGCCCTACGCCCGTGCGGCGAACCCTTGGCATGGAAAAGGCCGCAGCCGCAGCCCCGGCCTATCTCTCATATGACAGCTTTATGCCTGACCCTTCCCGCTTCCTCTCGTGCTCTTGGCCAGCATCTCGGCCCCCGCCTCCGCGAAGGTCGTACCCACGGGCACCCCGGCCATTCGGCAGTACCGAGCGGGAAGCCGCTCGTGGCAATCGGCGACCCACTCACAAATCCAATCGGCTCGTATCAGGCAACTACTGACCAATGCCTTCTCGGGCTTGCCCTGGTCTAGCCACGCCAGGAATAGATCGCGCCAGAACCTTTCAGAACATCCCTCTGGCATGACAACCTCCCCTCGCAGGATTGCGCCGACGAGGGAAGGTGTGTATACTACGCGCAGCCAAGATGCTGCCCTCGTCGGCGTCGGGGTCAGGCTCCTTCAGACGTTAGGGCGTCTGGGGGAGCCGCTTCCTTATCCCCTCCTAGCATAACACGTGAGGAGCCGTCGCACAAGCGCGTTTGCGTCAATTCTGGTCAGTTGGGCGTCAATTCTTGTAAAGGTTCGAGCGTCAAGGCCATACCGGCGGACACCAGGGGGTACAGTGGATCTCTGGCCAGACTGGGCTCACAGAACCGCTTCGAGCGATTGTGGGCGCTCTGGCGCGGGAGTTGGCCGCGTATCGGCTGGGAAACGGGGGCTAGGAGCCGGTTTGCTTTGGAGGGAGGAGAAGGTTGCGGTAGAATGGACGTAAGCAGTAGTGCTGCATTGTTTGCAGTCTGGGAGGTGAAGAGCAATGCCGTGGGCCACACCCTATGGCCGGCACTCCGATTACCCTTGGTCCCTGAGATTCAAGCACAAGTTAGGGCTCTTGAGGAGTGCACGTTGGGATGGCAGCTCGACATTGCCGATTCATGCATCAATGGAAGAGCACTCAATGGAAGACAACGGGGACCTATCTACGACTCCGGATCGTTTTGAGCTACTTTGAGATGATGGCCAGGATGAAAGCGGGTTTCGCAGGCAAAGGGCAATGATGAGAAGCGAACAGGATCAAGCGACCTCCAGGGGAGATTCGAGCACCCCTCCAGTATACTATCCCAGTATCTTTAACGATGTGATCGGCCCGGTCATGAGAGGGCCATCCAGCTCCCATTGCGCGGCTTCGGTGCGGATCGGAAGAATGGCCAGAGACCTGATGGAGGGCGACCTGGATGAGATTCGGATCGAGTTTGACCGGAGCGGTTCGCTGGCAACAACCCATGATACGCAAGGATCTGACATGGGACTCTTTGGCGGGTTTCTGGGTTGGGAGGCCTATGACGAAAGACTCGTCGATTCTGCCAGAGCCATCCAGGAGGCCGGCATCAAGACCACCATCAGCATCTCGGACTATGGCGCCGAACATCCCAACACCTACAAGCTGACGCTCAAAAACGCAGCGACACAGCATGAGATGATCGCCGTCTCTACGGGCGGAGGCATGATAGAGATCATCGAGATCGACGGCATCAGAGTATCCATGACCGGCGACTACTATGAGACGCTCATCTATGTTGATGCGGATGCAGATCAGGTACTCCGATACCTGAAGGAGCGCAACGATGCTGACGAAATCAGCCTCTTGAGGGGGCCAGACACACAACTCATCGAGATCAAGGCTCAGAGCTTTCTGGATGAGCAGGTCGTTGCCGATCTTTGCGCCAGATACAGAGTACGGGCGGTCAAAAGGCTCGGTCCGGTGTTGCCAGTGATGTCGCGCAGGGAGACTCGAGTACCGTTCATAACCTGCGAGCAGATGTTCGACTACAACGAATCCCAAGGTCTCGAACTGTGGCAATTGGCCAGCCACTATGAAAGCGCGCGCGGCAACATATCTCATGGGCAGGTGTTCGAGACGATGAGGAACATCGTGGGCATCATGCAGAAATCGATACTCGTAGGGCTCCAAGGCACCGAGTATGTGGACAGAATCCTCGGGTATCAGTCCGGGCGCTTTGCCGCAAAGATGGAGCACAGTCGCCTTCTCGATGCCGGCCTGCTCAACCGGATGATCCTCTATGTGACGGCCATGATGGAGATGAAAAGCTCGATGGGCGTCATCGTCGCAGCCCCTACAGCGGGAGCTTGTGCCGGGCTCCCCGGAGCATGTATTGGGGCGGCCAGCGCCCTGGGGCTTTCTATGGATGACATGACAAGGGCCATGCTTGCAGCGGGGATGATCGGTGTGTTCATCGCGGCCCACTCGACCTTCGCCGCCGAAGTGTGTGGATGTCAGGCTGAATGCGGTGCTGCCTCGGGCATGGCCGCTGCAGCGCTGGTTACATTGGCAAAAGGCACCGTCGAACAGGCGACAGGGGCTGCCTCGATGGCGCTGCAGAACATTCTGGGAATGATCTGCGATCCGGTAGCGAACCGGGTTGAAGTGCCTTGCCTCGGCAGGAACGTCCTGGCCGCCAGCAATGCGCTGGCCTGCGCCAATATGGCCCTGGCCGATTTCGATGCCGTCATACCGCTGGACCAAGTCATCGACACAATGGATAAGGTTGGCAGGAGCATCCCAGCCGAACTGCGATGCACGGCGCTTGGCGGACTTTCGGTCACCAGGACTTCCCGGGAGATCGAGAAGAGGTTGAATCGGTCGCGTCGCGAACTCGGCCACGCAGTATAGAAGAACAGACAAGAACCTGGCCGCGCCGCTCGCCAAGACGTACACCGCGCAATGATCGAATCACAAGGAGGCGTATCGTGACCGAGAGATTCAGAGGGGTATATGCAGTGATCTGCACGCCCTTTGGCGAGTCCGCGGAGGTAGACGAGGTCGCCCTGAGATCCCACGTCAGGTTTCTGATGGATGAAGGCGGCGTACAGGGCATCATTCCCACGGGGAGCACCGGAGAGTTTGCCGCGCTATCGGAGCAAGAACGCAAGCGCGTTGTAGATGTCGTGATCGATGAAATCGACGGCCGAGCTCCCGTAATAGTCGGCTCTGCGGCGGTTTCGACAAGGGACACCGTCATTCATTCGCAGTATGCTCAGGAAGCCGGCGCCGATGGATTGATGGTTGTAGCACCATACTACTGCCATCCCGGAGAGGAAGAGCTCTACGAACACTACAGGACCCTCGCTGCCAACATAGACATCCCCATCATGGTGTACAACAATCCGGGCACGTCTGGCGTGGATATGCAGCCCTCTCTGATCGCTCGCCTCGCGGAACTCGACCCGATACGCTACGTCAAAGAGAGCTCGGGTGACATGCACCGTGTTGCCGAGATCATGCGTCTATGTGGTGACAAGATGACGATCTTCTGTGGCTGCGACAATCTCGCTCTGGAGATGTTCGCCATGGGCGTTCAGGGATGGGTTGCCCCGCCCGCGAACTTTATACCGCAACAATGCGTCGAAATCTACACGCTGGCCGTGGTCGAGCGGAACATGGACCAGGCAAGGGATCTGTACTTCAAACTGCTGCCTCTCTTCAACATGTTGGAATCAACAGGTAGATATGTCCAGTTGGTCAAGGCTGCCTTGGAGATGCTGGGCAGACCTGTCGGCTCGCCTCGGAGACCGCTGCTTCCGGCATCAGAGGAAGAACGCCGGCAGCTCAAACAAATACTCGATAGCCTGGACCACTGACTCAGTGCCCCCAGAGGCGCGCAGTGCCCCTGGTTACCAGGAAAGAGAGCACGAGACGGTCCTTCGCCCCGAGGTGCGAGCTCTGACTGCAGGACCGGTGCTGCCAGAATCCCACGTGGCGAACTCAGTTGAGCCTCGCACGGTCGCGCCGAGTTCCTCGATGCGCGCTTCACCCATTCGCGGGGCGACTTGCCCGCCTCCTCTGCGCTCTCTCGATCTTGGCCCACGAGTCGCGCAGCGGCACCGTCCGATTGAACACCAGCGCTCCAGCGGACGAATCGGGATCCACGCAGAAATAGCCCTGTCTCTCGAACTGGTATCGACTCTCCGGCGCTGCGCCCGCCAGACTCGGCTCGACCCGGCACGAGGTCAGTGTTTCCACCGACCTTGGATTCAGGCAGGACTTGAAATCACGGCCCTCCCCTGCGGCCAGCGGGTTCGCCTCCAGGAAAAGACGATCGTACAGGCGTACCTCGGCCTCGAGCGCGCGGGCAGCCGAAACCCAGTGCAACGTTCCTCTGACCTTGCGCCCATCGGGAGAATCGCCGCCCCGCGTCGCCGGATCATAGGTGCAGTGCAGCTCTACCACCTCACCAGTTCGTTCATCCTTAACCACTCCAACGCAGGTGACGAAATAGGCATAGCGCAGGCGCACCTCACGACCGGGGGCCAGACGATAGTATCTTTTCGGTGGCTCCTCACGAAAATCAGCCCGCTCGATGTAGAGGACGCGAGAGAACGGAACCTTCCGCGTCCCCATGCTGGCATCTTCGGGGTTGTTGATGGCCTCCAACTCCTCCACCAGGTCGTCCGGATAGTTGTCTATGATCAGCTTGAGTGGGCGCAACACCCCCATCACGCGCGGAGAGCGCTTGTTCAGATCTTGACGGACAAAGTGCTCGAGCAAGGCGACATCGACGATGCTATCGCTCTTGGCCAGGCCAACGCTTCCGATAAAGTTCCGAATCGCCTCTGGCGTATAGCCACGTCTGCGCAAACCCGACAGTGTGGGCATCCGTGGATCGTCCCACCCCGACACGACCCCCTCCTCCACAAGTTGCAGGAGCCTTCGTTTGCTCAGCACGGTGTAGCTGAGATTGAGCCGAGCGAACTCGATCTGCCGGGGATGATAGACGCCCAGCTGGTCAAGAAACCAGTCGTACAACGGACGATGATTCTCATATTCTAGCGAGCAAAGCGAATGGGTGATTCCCTCGATCGAATCCGAGAGGCCGTGAGCAAAGTCGTACATGGGATAGATGCACCACTTGTCGCCCGTCCTGTGGTGCGTAGCCCGTCGGATGCGGTAGATGACTGGATCTCGCAGGTTCAGGTTGGGCGATGCCATGTCGATCTTGGCTCGAAGCACGCGCGCCCCCTCCTCGAACTCGCCCGCCCGCATGAGCCGGAACAGGTCCAGGTTCTCTTCCACGGTGCGCGTGCGATACGGACCCTCCCTGCCTGGCTCGGTCAGGGTGCCGCGATACTCCCGAATCTCCTCCGCGCTCAGGTCGTCAACGTAGGCCCTGCCCTTCTTGATGAGTTGGACAGCATACTCATAGAGCTGCTCAAAGTAGTCGGACGCGAAGAACAGCCGATCGCCCCAATCGAATCCAAGCCATCGAATATCCCTCTTGATCGACTCCACATACTCCACTTCTTCTCTGACAGGATTGGTATCGTCGAATCGAAGATTGCAGAGGCCACCATATTCGGCGGCGACGCCGAAATTGAGGCAGAAGGCCTTGGCGTGTCCAATGTGCAGATAGCCATTGGGCTCCGGCGGAAACCGCGTGTGAACCCTGCGGCCGTACTTGCCGGTCTGCACATCTTGCTCGATGATCCTCCGGATGAAGTCGGTCGGGGAAGTGGGATCGGCCGCACTCATATTCACAGCTCCCCTCTCTCGTTTCTTCCTCTTTGCGGTGGCGGACAATCTCGTCCCTGACACCTTCGACGTAGCTGCCTGCCACAGACGACCACTGCTGCGTGATCTGGCTTTCCTCGGCGGTATCATACACGCAAGGCCCCCTTGGTGCAACAAGCTGCCCCGCCTGGCCAATCCCCTCGCTTTGTGGTATTGTGTGCCTCGGGCATCAGGCGATGAAGGGGCTTGCGCCAGATGGTCGTCGATTGGACTTCGCAAGGCCACTGAGCAGGATCGCACGAGACAGACGGGAGGGACAGTGTCCGAGAGAGAATGGCGCGGTAGCTTTGCCATACCTATGACGCCTTTTGACGATCACGACCGCATCGACATCAATGCGCTTCGCGCCGAGGTCAGGTTCTGCGTGGAATCAGGCGTCGGTGGGCTGTGTGTGCCGGTCATGGTGAGTGAGTTTCGCCTGCTATCAGAGGACGAGCGACGCCTGATGATCCGCGTTCCGGTGGAGGAGTGCGCTCCCTCGGGAGTTCCTGTGGTTGCCAATTGCGCAGCGGTGAACACGCCGCTGGCGGTCAGCTACGCGCGCTACGCAGAGGAGGTGGGTGCCGCGGCCGTCATCGCCATGCCACCGTACATCCATCGACCCGATTTCGACACCATCTGCGCCTACTACAAGGCCATCTCTGACGCGGTGGATGTCCCTGTGTGGATCCAGAATGCCGGCGTGGTGGCACTATCGCCAGACCAAATCGTCAGACTGTGCACCGAGATAGAGAACGTGAGCTGGGTGAAAGAAGAGGTCCCGCCCAGCACACACAGCATAAGCAGCCTGTTGGCCAGGAACTGCCCGGCTATCAAGGGGGTCATGGGAGGCGCCGGAGGTCGCTACATGATCGCCGAGAGAGCCCGAGGCTCCAAGGGGGTCGTACACGCCTGCGAGTTCTGTGACCTGGTCCAGAAGATATGGGATCTGCTGGACCAGGGCCAACAGGGGGAGGCAGAAGACCTCTTTGAGCGATTGCTGCCAGCCATCGTCCTGGAAGGGCTCATGGGCATGGCCTTTGCCAAAGAGGTCATGGTGCGGCGTGGAGTGCTCGTGAACAACCGCATCCGTTCGCGTTTCAAGCCGCTCGATGCCCACGATATGCGCGAAATCGATAGAGTCTTTGAGCGTCTGCGACCTCATCTCGTCTGGCACCGTTAGGCCTTCTCCCCTCAAGCCAGGAGCTGGGCGTTGGGCAGGGGCCTCAAACTCGCAAACAGATGTCGTAGAAAGAGGGAGTACAAGCATGGCCAAAACGGGCGAACACCCCAAAGAGACCGCCAGAGTTGAGGACGCGATCAGTACCTACAGCCGGCCATCAGCGCTGAGGATCACTGACTTGCGCGTGGCAGTCGTTCGCTCCAACTTTGACTATCCCATCATCCGTATCGACACAAACCAAGGCATCTGCGGAATCGGCGAGGTGCGCGATGCGGGCCACAAGGAGAATGCCCTACAGTTCAAGAGCTTTCTTCTGGGGCAGAACCCCTGCAACGTCGATATGATCTTTCGAACTATCAAGCGATTTGGCGGCCCGGGCCGAGAGGGGGGCGGCGTCTCTGGCATCGAGATCGCTCTCTGGGACCTGGTGGGCAAGGCATACGGGGTGCCCTGCTATCAGTTCTTGGGGGGTAAGTACAGAGACAGGATTCGCATCTACGCCGACACGCCCGCCCCCGAGCGGCCAACGCCCGAGGGCTATGTGGAACGCGTACTGGAGCGCAAAGCCATGGGGCTCACCTTCATCAAGTTCGACCTGGGGATACACGTTCTTCAGGGCTATGTCCCGGACGGTGTGGTGGGAACGCCCACGAACTATGAATACAGACTCGGGCATCGCTACGTTGCCCGTGGTACTGCTGTGGGCACGCAACTCACGGACAAGGGCATCGCCCGCCTGGTCGAGATCGTCGCGGCCGTGCGTGAGGCCGTGGGCTGGGAGATTCCCCTGGCCATCGATCACCTGGGCCCCGTCACCATGAACGACGCTATTCGGCTGGGCAGAGCCCTGGAGCCCTACGGACTGGCCTGGTTGGAGGACGTCATGCCCTGGTGGGATGTCGAGGGCAACCTACGGGTTACCCGAGCCATCAACGTGCCCACCTTGAACGGCGAGGACATCTACCTTTGGGATGGTTGGCGCGAGATGATCGAAAGGCGGGCCATCGACATCATCCAGCCCGACCTGCTCACCGCTGGCGGCATGAGGGAGACCAAGAGGATATCCGACTATGCCGAGCGGCACCACATGCCCACGGCACTGCATTTCGCGGGGTCGCCGATCGCTTTCATGGCAAACGTGCACTGTGCGGCGGCCATCCCCAGCTTCATCGCCCTGGAGAACCATGCTCTGGACTTGCCCTTCTGGAAGGGCCTGGTCACCGGCCTGCCCGAGGACCTGATAGAAGACGGCTACGTCAGGGTTCCCGAGAGGCCCGGCCTCGGCGTGGATCTCAACTACGAGGCCATCGAAGCCAACCTGCGCTCTCCTGGCCTGTTTGAGGCCACCGATGAATGGAACACCCCCAAGCTCGGGTTCTGGCGACCCGATAGGCGCTGAGAAAGATAGACATCGGAGAGAACTCCCAGACACCCAGGCAGCGAGACTCGAGCTCTCATGGCCGTGTACCAGGTGCCAGTCCATGCAACACGCGATACAGCGCGACATCCGCGACAGGGTTGCCAAGCGCGTCCTGGTGGCAATCGTCGTCATCTACCTTGTTCTTGCCTGGCTCTATGCCACGGCCACGCCTGCCTGGCAGGTGCCCGACGAGCCGGCCCACTATAACTATGTCAAGTATGTAGCCGAGAATCGCCGACTCCCCGAGCTGCGCCCCGGTGACTACCCCCACCAATATCTCGAAGAGATCAAGCGGCGGCGCTTTCCTGAGGACATGTCCATCGAGCCGATCCGCTACGAGTCCCACCAGCCACCACTCTACTATCTCCTGGCTGCCTTCGCTTACCGCATTGCGTCTTCGCTCCCAGGACTCTCCATGCCGCTGGGCTTGCGGGTTCTCTCGCTGGTGCTGGGTGCCATCTCTTTGGTGCTCAGCTACAAGTTGGTGCGTGCCATCTACCCGCAAGAGCCAGGTCTTGCGCTGGGAACGGCGGCTTTTGCAGCCACGCTGCCCATGCACCTGGCTATGACCGCGGCAGTCAACAACGACGTGCTGACCGAGCTACTCCTGGCCCTCATCGTGTGGCAACTGGTGCGGATGAACTCGGATGACTGGACCGCACGCAGAACTCTCGGATTGGGTGTCATGCTGGGGCTTGCTTTCCTGACCAAGATGCAGAGCTACCCGGCTTTCGGCGTGGCTCTCGTCGCCCTGGTATGGGATGGCTGGCGTTCGCGGCAGACCTGCCGGACGATGGTGACCCGTGCCGCCATCATGTTCGGGGCGGCCCTACTCGTTGCCCTGCCCTGGCTCCTGCGGAACGCGGGTCTCTACGGGCCAGGCGACCTGCTTGGGCTGGCCAGGCACGACCAGGTGGTGTTGGGTCAACTCACGACCCGACAGTATCTTTCCGAGAACGGCCTGGGTGCTTTGCTCCGCGCATTCGCCGTCACGACCTTTCGTAGCTTCTGGGGGCAATTCGGCTGGATGGGTGTGGTGCTCCACTTTCGCTTCTACGTCGCCTGGGCGCTGCTTAGTGGGCTGAGCCTGATCGGATTGGGTCTCTATCTTGGGCGCTCTTTTCGGGGGGCCAGGCAGGTTCCTTCACATGTGAAACGCGGCCTGGCCTTGCTCCTGATCTGGGCCCTGCTGACCACGCTGGGCTACGTCTGGTATAACGCCAAATACGTGCAGCACCAGGGACGCTATCTCTTTCCCGCTCTCGTGCCCTGGGGCCTTGCCTTCACCCTCGGTCTGCGCGAGATCCTGCGCCACTCGACACGGATCGCTACTGCCGCAACGGCAGTGCTCGCGCTGGGACTGGCCGTTTGGGGCTTGCTGACGGGCGACTTTCGCGAGGTCAGTCTCCTCATGCTGGCAATAGCGCTGCTCTGGCTCATCGCCGGTCACCGGCTGGAGCGCAGGCACCCTGGCTTCGCCATAGGGCTGGTGTATCTGGGCATGGCTGCTGCTTCCGTGGTCTGTCTTTACCTCTACGTTGTCCCCGCGTTGCGCCCATAGAGGAGAGGCAGGAGAGACACAATAATCCAACTAGAGGCCAAAGAGCCTTTGCGCGACCCGATGCTCGTGGAGGACGGCCTCTATCGGGCCGTCGTCTTCCCAGGTGCCTCTCCCTCACGAGGTCGCCGGTCGACGGCACGGGGTCATGTCTTCCTCGGTTCCCATCGGTCTCGGTGATGTTCGAGGGCTTCCCAATCCAGCTCGACACCATGCCCAGAGCGTTCTGGAGCCAACGCCTCTCCGTCGTCCAATCGCAGAGGATGCCGGATGAAGCGCTCCAATCCGAACCCATGCACTTCCAGGTATGAGGCGTTTGGCACTGCAGCCAACAGATGCACGTGCAGGTCGTGCACGCCGTGGGAGCTGACAGGCAGGTTGTGGGCCTCAGCCAGGGGGGCAACCTTCATCCAGGCGGTGATGCCCCCCATGTTCGAGACATCGGGCTGGGGGAAGGAAATGCCACCACGGGAGATCATCCGTCGGAACTCGTACAGGGAGTGGAGGTTCTCACCGGTGGCCACGGGCAAGGTCCCCTCTCTGGCGATGCGTGCATGACCCTCGACATCATCGGGGATGGTTGGCTCCTCCAGCCAGTACACGTCATAGTCGGCTAGAGCCCGACAGGCGCGTATGGCCTCAGCTACGGTCCAGCGCATGTTGGCATCCACCATGAGCGGGATGTCTGGCCCGATCAGGCTCCTCACTGCCGCTACCCGCGCGACATCTTCGGACAGTCTGCCTCGCCCCACCTTCATCTTGATGGCCCGAAAGCCGCGTTCCAGGAACCCTCTCGTCTGCTCACACAGTTCATCGACAGAGAACTGAAGGTCAATTCCCCCGGCGTAGGCTTTCACCCGCACCCTGTGGCCACCCAGCAACCTCCACAGGGGCTCCCCTGCGGCCTTTCCCTTCAAGTCCCACAGGGCGATATCCACCGCAGATATGGCATGCACCGCCATGCCCCCTCGGCCCACATAGTGAAGTCGCCACCACATCCGCTCCCACAGTTGTTCGATTCGGCGTGGGTCGCCCCTCAGCAGGATCGGCTCGAGATCTCGCTCAATGAGAGTGCGGATCGCTGCTCCTCCCATGCTACCCACCGTGTAGGTGTAGCCCAGCCCTTCGACTCCACTGTCGCAGCAGAGTCGCACGGTGACCAGGCCGAACCCGGTGATCTCGCCGTGCGCGGAATCGGATAGCACGACGGGCAACGGTATGAAAAAGTGATCAACCCGGACATCGGCAATTCTCATTCCTCATCTCCTGTTCCCGCATGCGGAAGCAGAACCCGACCCGGGCCACGTCATAGCTATGGTTGTGGCTGACTCTTCTCCTCTCATCGTTCTGCTCCTTTCTCGCAAGAGCATGTCTCGTACGCGATCGGTCGGGAAGCCACGCGATCAGCGTGTCGCGCCTGCCAGCCAGAACCAGACGACATGTCTGATCGGCAAGTCTACACTACCAGCAAGGCGAGAGCAAGACACCGTGTTCTGGGGAGACAGGAAGGCTATCGGACTTCCCTCACGCCGCGCACCCCAAACATTGGATCAGGGTGCCAGCAGCAGACGGGAGAAGCTTGATGCAATCATGGCCCCACCTGCGGCTTGCAGAGCTCTCGGTGGCTCGGGCCTCAACCGCTTGCAGTGGCCTAGAAGGCATGGTATACTCTGTAACAGAGTTGGAGTTGCCGATCGGCGCAGGATTCAGGCATAGTCAAGGAAGAGAACCTGATGGCCAGCTACTACGGCACTGAGGTCATCACACCCCCAAGCGGACCCGGCCTGCGGACTCTTACTTCTATGGCCCGCTGGGCGCGGGTGTCGTCACTCGCAGGACAGATCTCTACCTCTGCAGTGCAAGAGCTTCTGGATTGCCTGAGTGACCACGATCCTCTTGTGTCTTGGCAGGCCCGCGTGGCCTTGGCCACGACCGCGGCGCGCCTACGGAGGCGGGCTCGGACGGGAATGCCCGTCTGGAACGGGCAGAACCGCGAGTTGACCTTCAGTGGCCTGTTCGCGCTCTTGTGCGAAGGACTAGAAGACACTGACCCTCGACGTCGCGCGGCCTCGGCCGACGCTCTCGCACTCTGGGGCTACGAGCCAGCCGTGTCATCTCTTGTACGCGCAACGAGGGATAGCCAGCCGCTGGTTCGAGCCAGCGCAGCCACAGCCTTGGGTCACATAGGGGACAAGTCCGCCGTGGCCTCTCTCCTCTCTGCGCTGAGTGATCCTTCCATGTGGGTGCGGCGAGCAGCGGCAGTTGCCTTGGGTGCTATCGGAGACCCGCGAGGCGTTCCGGGTCTGGAACAGATCCTGGCCGATCCCCAGCCCCTGGTTCGGGCAAGCGCTGTGCGTGCCTTGGGACACATGCACACGGCCAGGGCACGCAAGGCGCTAGAACGCTGTGCCCAAGATGGCGACAGCACAACGCGGTGGTATTCGGCACGCGGCCTCGCCCGGATCGGCGACGTTGGCTCAGTGCCGATTCTCCAGGGCCTGAAGGAGGATGACGCGGCACTCTTCGGTCAGTCCACCACTGACCTGGCCACCGCAGCCATTGAGGCCATCGAAAAGCGTGAGAGGGGTCTCTGGAAGCAGCTGCGCAGAACCTTCTACACCATACGTCGTCGTTTCCAGCGGGAGCCCCAGGCGCAGCAGGCCGGGAATCACAGGACCAAACCTGAGTAGAGGAAAAGCGTGACAGATGGCAGAAGACGAGGACGACTTGATTCGTGGTCTTGCATCTTCCATAAGTCAGCGGGGCCTGACCACTCCGGCTGTCGTGCTTTTGGAGCTAGTGAAGCCTCTCAGTTTTCTCTGCAGTCAGGCTCTCTTGGTCATAGATCCCATCTTGAGCCCACTGACCGGAGACGTAGGTCGTCGTTGCGCATGGCTCTTGGAGGATCGTCACAGAATCCATGGGCTGCTCGAGGCTCTTGAAAGCCCCTGCTCCTCACCCCTCGCCTCGGGCAGGAAGGGGGATTAATGCAACCCCTGATCGACGCGATAGAATCGCTTCTGTCCAGCGGCCTCAACATCACCGCTCTCGCGGTTCTCGCCCTGTTCTGCCTGCTGTTTGTCGTCTTCACCAGGCGGGCCAAGAGGGGGCGCCGTTTTCCCGTGCGCGCCATTTCCGCGTACAAGAGCATTCAGCAGCTCGTGAGCCAGTCATTGGAAAGCGGTCAGCCGATCCACGTTGGCATGGGATCGGGAAAAGTCGGAACTGAAGCGACGCCTGAGGCGCTTATGTTGTCTTTCTGGCCAACGTCGTCGTGATAGGCATAGGTGGCCGATACGAGGCTGCCGAACTCACTGACGTGGACGCCTTCGGCGTACTGCGCGTTGCTGAGGATTTGGTCCCAGAACCAAGCCT
>SDBU01001726.1_pt1 | contig 30363 bp, 30 predicted proteins | sample 2277071 | NCBI WGS metagenome assembly SDBU01 (sample SAMN10397929, study PRJNA504765) | marine sediment metagenome | isolation source: marine sediment core GS08_GC12, 126 cmbsf | place: Arctic Ocean: Gakkel Ridge, Loki's castle | collected 2008 | reverse complement strand
AGACTACAGCCGCAACTATCCGTACAGCGAGGGCGGGCCCCTGGGTCACGTCAATTACCAGGAGCTGAAGAGTGGCCAGATAACCGTCAATGGCAAAGAAGTGCCTACGGGGTCTCTCTCCGGCTACCCCAAAGCAGTAGAGATCGCCGAAATCCTCAAAGACTGGATCGGGACTGGTCATTTCTTGCTTAGCGAGCCGGCCGAGTTGCTGCCTTCGGCCGATTCGGGGCTGACCTTTAAGCCGCTAATTGAGCGACCGGTAGAAGGGGAGGTGGTCTAAGTGGCAACTCGTCGCGTCGTATTTCGCTATCCGCGCCAGCTGATAGACGCGCCGGTAGTTTCGCAGATTGTCCGGACTTACAACCTACAGTTCAATATCCTGCGGGCCAATATCACACCCCAGTCGGAGGGGCTGATGGTGCTGGGCCTGGAAGGCAGTTCTGAGGATTTGGATAAGGCGCTGGCCTGGGTGCAGGAGCAGGGGGTGGAGGTCCAGCCGCTGGAGAGGGACATAGTGCGCAACGAGGACCAGTGCACCCACTGCGGGGCCTGTGTAACCATCTGCCCGACGGAGGCCCTGTACAAGGATATCGTTACCCAGGAAGTGCACTTTGATTCAGACAAGTGCATCGCCTGCGAGCTATGTGTCCCCGCCTGCCCCCCCCGGGCCATGGAAGTGAAGTTCTGAGGGGGAGCTGCTGGGGGCAATGTCGAATTCGAGACCGGCAGGAGGGCACCTCTAATAGGCTCATAATTTCAAGGGATGCTCTCCTGCTCATTCTCGGCCTGGCATCACCTTGCCAAAGCAAACGTTCGAGTATATGATGAGCCTTGGCAATGGCTGCGATTATGCACAGACCACCAGTGTACACAGTGCCAAGAGGGTTCACCCTAATTGAGTTGTTGGTGGTAATTGCCATTATTGCCATCTTAGCCGCTCTGTTGTTTCCAGTATTTGCCCGGGCTCGTGAAGCGGCCCAGAAAACCACTTGCACCTCCAATCTTCGGCAAATAGGTATTGCCTTTAGGATGTATTCCCCCGACTGGGACGGGGCCTTTCCCAACAATGGAGACCCCTTCTTGTGGATGGGCCGGCGCTGGCGGTGGCCATTACAGCCGTATCTGGCTATGATGGGGCAACCCGATCCGGCTGACCCCGAGAATCCCAATCTGTCGGTGAGTTTCCAGCCAGCTATTTTAATATGCCCTAGCGACTCCACAGCCTCAGAGAAGTGGGATACAACCTCCTACGGTTACTCGGCGGCGTTTTATCATACGCCGCAGCAAATAGCGGTCATGACCACCGAGGACCTCTACACCCTTCCTTCGCTACCTTGTATCACTCAGACGCTATCCCAGGTCAACTATCCGAGCAACAAAGCTTTGGTGGCGGAGTGGCTGACCAACCACGAGAGCGTCTCGGCCGGCTGGTGGGACTGGCAGGGAGCGCGAAACTACCTTTTCGTAGATGGACATGTCAAATACCTCCAGGCCCAGCACATACAAGCGGCGGGAAATGGCTACCCCGATATTAACTTGACGATTGGTGGAATTGGCGGCAAGGATTACTGAAATGCCTGGGGGTTGACCTTGCGATAGAGATACCCCGCCCACTTGTACCCTTGTGCAGCAGCACTGTCAATAGTGTGGCCGATCGAGCAGTCTCTCGATCGTGTTCGGTAGGAACCTTGTAATGTAGATGGGCGTTTGATAAGTTAGGTAGACGTCTGAACAATCTGACAGGCTCGGACGTCAAAGGACGCAGTGAGGTAACACATGACACGGCATTGGGTACTCGCAATCTTATTCACCGCACAGGGCGTGCTACCTATCGGTGGCGGGCTCTGCCTGTGCGAGGATACGGTAGCGGTAGCGGTCGCGGTGCCGGATTGCCGTTGCGGCTGTGATCCAGCCGCCGGGCATGAGTGCTGCTGCTATGACGCCGAGAAACAGCCTGCCGATCACACCAAGGCGACGCTGAGTGCGGTCCAGCAGACTGTACCCCACCTCTTTGTGCTAATCGAGACTTTGTCGCAGCCAAACGTCGTTTCTCAGGTGGCTGTGGCCCTAGATCGCACGATTACCCCATGCGACTTTTTCATCTGCCTGACGCGCGCCGAGCGCGCTCCCCCTGCCTAACCCCTCATTTGCCCACTGGTATTATGCCTGCAGTTTGACTGACTTTGTCCCAGGCGTAATTGTGCCGCCATACTGGCGGCCCGGACACACCATTATTTGAGGGGTACCACTGTGAAAAGCATCACTCAATCGATCGTTGTTGTTATAAGTCTGTTGCTACTGAGCGCAACTTGGGCCAGCGCAGGGTTCGAGCTAAGCGCCGTGGAGCTACTTCCCCGGCTGGACCTCCGCGCGAAGGCAGGCCAGCCCGTAGCCGAGACGCTGCGAGTGCAGCAAGCTGAGCTTGGCTTACGCTTCTCAGTGGGTGACGGCCAGAAAGAATGGGCGAATTTCGCGCTCCAGGGCGTCCTGGAGACACCCATGACCGGCCGCGCCAGACAGATGCACTTCAGCAACTTCTACGCCGTCGGGAACCTTGGCGTCGGGAGGCCCAAAGTCAAGGTGGGCCAATTCGTTGTCCCCTTCGGCACGCTGGCGGAGTACGACACTCACGCTTTGCTACTGCAGCCACCTTACGCCCGCACAATAGGCCTGCGATTGGATAGAGGTGTGGCGCTGGAAGGCTTCGTCGGTGACTGGGACTACTGGCTGTCGGCCACGTCGGGCAACGGCCGCAACAGACACAACGGTGGTTACGCGGCCAATCTGCGCCTGGCACGGGAGTGGGAGATAGGTGACGACTTTGTGCGCGTGGGAGTCTCCTACCTGGAGGGTAAGAATATGCCCACCTTCCCCATCAATCCCATGCCGGTGCCGATGGGGATGGACCAGATGGTGACCTTTAAGGACAAGCGGCGGATGGCGGTGGATGTGGATTGGCTGCGGGGCATTGACAATATCCGCGCGGAGATAGTGCTGGGCCAGGATAACAGCAAATGGGTGGACGGGCAGTGGCTGTACTACAACCACCCCTTCTCCTACGACACGGACCTGACCGTACAGGCGGATCGCTGGCGGCAAGAGGATGGCACCAGCTACGGCGTGGGTGCGGCGATGCATCATCGCCTCGACGATTGGAGCGGGCTGCGGCTCAGCTATGAGCATCGCTCTGCGCATCCGAACCTTGCCGTCAGCAGGTCCGCCGATCTGGTCACACTTCAATACTATCGCGAATACGTTTGGACACCAAACATCTAAGGAGGTATGAATATGTTACGCAGAATTGGTAAAGTTGGACGGTTTTGGATTCCGCTACTGATGGCCACGGTGCTGGCCCTGGGGATGTTGAGCATGGCGGTCGCCTCACTGTGTGTGTGGCGCAACCCGGACGCCGACATTCAGGAGTTCTTTGGCGGCGGGACCTACCGCACCGTGCTGGCCACCGTCGGGGCCAAGAAGGCTAAGATCGAACAGCGTATCGGCCAGAAGTTGGACTCTGACGAACTGCAACTCAAGTTCTGGCCAGTCATCAGGAACGGGCAGCGTGTCGGGACCGTCGCTTCCCACCTGGGCAAGGGCGACTACGGGGCAATTGAAGTGGTTGTCGCCATCGTAGACCCGCCTAACGCACCCGCTAAGATCAGGGCCGTCAAGATCCAGAGAGACCGCGAGCGCTACCGCAGCGCGCTGCGTAGCGCCACTTTTCTCAACCAGTTCAAGGGCAAGCAGGCCAACAGCAAATTGCGGGTGGGCGAGGACATCACGGCGGCCCATTCCGGGGCGGTAAGGGGCAGTAAAGTTGTGGCACTGTCAGTAAAGAAACTGTTGGTGGCCTACGAAGAGCTCAACATTGCCAACAAATAACTGAAGAGGTGAGTTGATATGAAAGCCAAGCTAATAGTCGTTCCGGTAGTGATAGTGGTACTGCTGGCGGTGATGATCTGGTATATAGCCAGGCCGCGGGTCGAATCCTACGGCGGGACAAGTCCAGAGAGTACTGTCGCGAAGACCACTGCCACTGAGAGTACTGCCCAACTGACAATCGGCGATATCGGTCCGGACCACGTCGGCCACCAGGTGGCCATCGAGGGCACGATCATCAAGGAATGCCCGCACTCGGGCTGCTGGGCCGTAATCGAAGATTCCAGTGGACAGATCCGTATCGATACGAAAGCAGGCGGTTTCGCGCTGCCATTGCATCGTGAGGGCTCAAACGTGCGGATAGTAGGCCAGGTCATTGAGAAGGAAAATGGGGACCTGGAAATCGCGGCCGAGTCGGCTGAGCTGTGAGGAGAGGAACACATGAATCTCACCAATTTGGCGATGAAGAACCTGCGCCGGCGTCCGGCGCGTACACTGCTGACGATGACGTCGGTAGCAGTCTCGGTAGCCGTGCTGTTTTCCCTACTGACGTTTAATAGCGGTTACCAAAACGCCCTGCGCCAGCAACTGCAACAGATGGGCGTGCATGTGATGGTCGTGCCTATTGGCTGTCCCTATGAGGCGGCCTCCCTGGTGTTACAGGGTGGTGAGATTGAAAACTATCTGGAGGTGGATGCCGCCGAACGGATAGCGGCCCTGGAGGGGGTGGCGATCGCCGCCCCCTCCCTGATGCACGCAGTGGTCAAGCCGGACGAGGGCCGTACTGATATCTATCTGGGCATTGACGAACGCACCTTCCAGCTTAAGAACTGGTGGCGCCTAGAGGGCAGCGGTGCCGTCCCCACTGGTGATCTGCTCGCGCAGCCTAATGCGGTGGTCTTGGGTTACGACGCAGCGCTCATCGAGAAGCGGGAAGAAATCGGCGAGAAGCTGTGGGTGCCGGAGATTGAGTCTGAGTTCACCGTGACCGGAATCCTGGAAGCCACGGGCAGCCAGGATGACGGCTTCTTCTACCTGCCCCTGGCTACCGCCCAGAGCAAGTTCAACCAGCCGGGCAAGATAACGGCCGTGCAGGTCAGACTCACCGATCCCCGCCTGGCTGCGGACATCGCCATGGAGCTGGAAGCGATGCTGCCCAACGCCGAGGTTATCCAGATGGAGGAACTGTTGGGGAGTATGACCGCGCTCATGGACTCGGCCCGGGCTCTGATCTTCGCCATTGTCGCCGTGGCCATTACCATTAGCGCTCTGGGGGTGCTCAACACGATGCTGATGAGTGTCTTTGAGCGCACCCGGGAAATCGGGGTGCTGCGCGCGACCGGCGCCGGGCGGCTGCACATATTCAGTCTGATCTGGTCGGAGACGTTGGGGCTGACCCTGGTCGGCGGCGCGGCCGGTCTGGTGCTGGCGGTTGTGGGATCCCGCGGTGTTGAAGCTGTAATCAAGCGCTTTGTACCCATGGCTCCCAAAGGAGCGATGGCCAGCTTTGACCCCCGCTCAGCGATGATTTGTGTTATCGCCATACTGGGCGTGGGTCTGTTCGCTGGTATCTATCCGGCGCTGCGCGCTGCCAGCGTACGTACTATTCAAGCATTGCGTTCGGAGTAGGTGATTAATCATGGATTGGCTGAAGTTGGCAATTAAAAACGTTGTCCGCCGTCCGACCCGTTCACTGTTGACGCTGGCCGGTATCGCCATTGCCGTGGCTATGCTATTTAACCTGCTGGAGTTCCAGCGGGGCTACGAAGAGGGCCTGCGCAGTGAACTGGGCGGCCTGGGCGCTCACATAATGGTTGTACCGCGCGGCTGTCCGTACGAGGCGGCGACGATAGTCCTGCATGGCGGCAAGTGGCCGCGTTATATGGAGCAGGAGTGGTACGACATCGTCAAGGCGACTCCCGGTGTTGCGGAGAGTGCCGCCCTAATCATGGACGCTGTCATCAAAGGGGGAGGTACTGAAAACCTGATATACATGGGCATTGATGAGGAGTACCCGAAGATGCGCGCCAAATGGGAGTACGAGGCGGGCGGTTGGTTTGATGCTGAACGCACCGCCATATTGGGTCCTTCAGTCGCGGAACTCGGGGGCTTCGGGGTCGGCGATGACATCACGATTGCCGATGGTAGCCGCATTCCTCCCACCAAGCTGCGCGTCGCCGGGATACTGGAACGCACCAACACCCAGGACGATGGTCTGATCTTCTTGCCCCAGGCCACGCTGCAGCAGATCTTTGGCCTGGAGGACAAGCTGGTGGTTATCCTGATCAAGGTTGAGGACGTTAGCCAGACTGACGAGGTAGCCGAGCGGCTCCGGGCTGCCTCCCGAGAAGCGAAAGCCGGCATGAACATATTCCCTCTCTCCGAACTGCTGGGCACGCTTACCAACCTGATCTCTTCGACCAAGGTCTTTGTGCTGGCCATCGTAGCGGTGGCATTGCTGGTCGGCGGAGTAGGCGTGCTGACCACCATCCTGATGACCGTGCACGAACGCACCCAGGAGATTGGCATGATGAAAGCCATGGGGGCCGGCCGGCTGGATATCTTTCGTCTCATCTGGTTGGAGACGCTGATGATGACGCTGGCGGGTGGGGTGGCGGGAATTGGGCTGGCGGTCGTCTCGGCGCGGGGCGTAGTGGCCGTGTTGCGCCGTGTATTACCTTATGCGCCCAGCGATTTCGCGTTGGGCTTTTCGGCGAACACCCTCTGGTTCTGCCTGGGGGTGTCAGTAGTCCTGGGGATGCTAGCGGGCAGCTACCCGGCGTGGCGCGCAGCCTCAATCTCTCCCATCGAAGCGATTAAAGGTGGTGGCACCTAATGAGTAGTAATGACCATGTCGTGGAAGCAATCAACCTGGAGAAGTCTTATCACGTGGGCAAAAGGTTACTGCCGGCTCTGCGCGGCATTGACCTATCACTGGCCGCCGGCGAGTTTGTGGTGCTGCTGGGGCCTTCGGGCGCCGGCAAGACCACCACGCTGAATCTAATCGGTTGTCTGGACCGGCCAACCGGCGGGCGGCTGACGCTGGCCGGCAACCAAATCTATGGCGACGGCTCATATCTGTCGGAGGGGCAGTTAGATGCGCTCCGGCGTGAGCACATAGGTTTTGTGTTCGCTGATTTCTACCTCCTGTCCACGCTCACGGCTATGGAAAATGTGCAGCTCCCTCTCCTGTGGCAAGAGCGGCGCGACCCGCAACGGGCCCGCGAGCTGTTGGAGCGGGTTGGCCTGAGCCACCGCCTGACCCATCACCCAACTGAGCTCTCCGGTGGGGAGATGCAGCGCGTGGCCATCGCCCGGGCGCTCGTGAACCAACCCACACTGCTGCTGGCGGATGAACCGACCGGCAACCTGGACACGCGGACCCGTGACGAGATCCTGACTCTACTCAGAGAGCTTAACGACGGCGGATTGACGATATTGCTGGTGAGCCATGACCCTGATCTGACCAAGTATGCAACGCGTGTCGTTCACATCAAGGACGGACTATTACTGGAGGCATGAGATGAATACACCAGCTTTAGAAGCCAAGCAGCTCTGGCGCACCTACCAGCGGGGCAGTGAGACCATCCACGCTCTGGCTGACTTCAACCTCACGCTACCGCCCGGTGAGATGGTAGGTATCGTGGGCCGCTCGGGCTCGGGCAAGACGACATTTCTGAACCAGGTGGGATGTTTAGACCGCCCCACGAAAGGCTCGGTTATCATTGCCGGTACGGATGTTACGGCCTTGCCGGAGCCGCAGCTGGTTACCTTTCGCCGCGATCACATCGGCTTCATTTTTCAGTTGTTCTACCTGCTGCCCACCCTGACAGTAGCCGAGAATGTCGCGCTGCCCTTGCTCTTCGCTGGGCGCAAAGATCCGGAGCGGGTCAAGGAATTATGTGAAAGAGTCGGCCTATCCGGCAAGCTGCGTTCGCTGCCGGCCAGCCTGGATGGCGGCGAGATGCAGCGGGTGGCCATCGCCAGATCGCTGATCAATGAGCCCAAGCTGCTGTTGGCTGATGAGCCCACGGGTCGGCTGGAGCGCAGATCGCGCGACGCCATCCTGGGAATCTTCGAAGAACTCAAGCAAGACGGACTGGCTATAGTAATCGCTACGCACGACCTGGAACAAGCGGAACGCTGTGACCGGGTGGTAGAGCTCAGTGACGGCAGACGCGTGCGTGAGTAGCAGGATGACACTGGTGAGGGCAGCGAAACCAAGGACTTGTGGATGGCACGTCGGCTATCTTCACCGTCAATGGGCGATACACAAATGCCTGCCAGCTCACCCTCGCGGCCATCAGGTGAAATCCGCAATCCTCCTGCAGTAGACCGTCTCCGTATCGGCCGGTGCGCGGTAGCGACTGACCTACTTCATCGGCCCATTGTGCCCCGGGCTGCCGCCCCACATCAGCCACCCGTCTGCCGTTTCATCACCGGTGTCGATGCAGACCAGACGGCCGCTGGTGGTCCCTACGTACACGCGCCCCTTGGCCACCGAGGGCTGAAACCGGATGGGTTCGCCTAAGTCATCCTTCCAAAGCAGTCTGCCGTCGTCGGCATCGTAGCATTGTAGCTCGCCGGCAGCAGTGCCAACGTATACCCTTCGCCCGACCACTGACGGCGGGGTGAACATGGCGCCTCCCAGGCCCTCAGTGTCGGGAAGTTCGTTGCGCCAAAGCACCTTGCCAGTCTTTGGGTCCAGCGATTGCAGTACATCGCCCATGGCATTGTACATTCGGCCGCCCACGACCGAAACTCGTGACCCCTGGAATTCCCACAGACCACGAACCGTGAACTGGCCTACGTTGGCTGCTGCGGCGGCGATCTTCGCCGCCGCAGGTGCTCCTCCGCCGAATCCCACTGCTGCATCGTCCGCCATCTGCTCCGCGCCGTACTTTGCAGTTCTCTGGACCGACTCAGACAGATAGGGGGCCTCGCGTTTGCTCCATAACTCGGCTTGCTGGATATCTCCCGTCTCGCTGCTGAGAGTGCCCAAACCTTCCACCGGCTGGTCGGTTTCCTGTGCGCCCTCCTGTTTGTCTTCGCGGAGGCTCACGTAGATCCTGCCACCCAATATCCACGGCGCAGACGTGGCGTGTTTTTCCCCTGACCAGATTTCCTTGCCGTCCTTGAGTTGGTAACGATAAACGATTCCGTCAAACGTAGTGAGGTACACGGAATCACCGTCAATAATCGGAGCGGAGATAATGTCGCCCGCGATTGCAGTCTTCCAATGTTCTTCGCCTGACTCGAGGTCCAGACAGATGAGTATGTGAGATTCTGGCGTCGGATACGCCATCACCACACGATCCTGGCCGACCGCGGGCTGGCTCATCAACGGGTCACCAAGCCATTTGCTCCAGAGCATGTCGCCGGTCTCCGCCTCAACGCAGAACAGAGTGCAGGACTCGGTATTGAACACGACGCAGCCCTTCTCCACGACCGCGGCCGTCGGGCCGTCATCATTGACCCTGATTTTCCAAATGAGTTGGCCACTGGCAGCGTCGAACGCGTAGAACTCATAACTGCCAAAGCCTCCGCCCACGAACACCATCCCATCAACAATGGCTGGCGTGGCCAGAGCGCGGCCGCCAGGGATCGTTACGGCCCAGCCCGACTTACCGTCCGCCGTGGTGTATTGCTCCGGCTTAAGCCCTTCGGTGGTCAGTTGCTCCACACTGCCCGGCCGACCCGGGGGCCCACCTGCCGGTCCGATCTGGATCTGTTCAAGTCCGGCTGCCTGCTGCGCCGCGGCGGGAGGGTCGGCCGACAGGCTGGCCGAATACAGGAAAACCAACGCCCCAATTGCGACACAGGCCGCCCCCAAGCCCACGGCGCAAAAGGACCTTCGTACACTGCTGGAATTATTCAATGTGGGTCGCCTCCATTTCGCATTGACAAAACATTTGTTCAGAGGGTGCTGGGCTGTCTTCAACTTAGACGCTCGGCAATATGCGCAGGTTCTGCTGACCCTCTATCATAATCCACATTGCCCAGTGTGCCCCCGAGTCCTTTGCAGACCCAGTTCAATTCCTTCAATCGGCCACCCAGTGCTGGTCCAGACAGGTGTATCAGTCAAGCGTTAGAGGTGCTGAGTTTGCAGCCAAGAGCGTGCGAGAGAGGTTGTCACATCCGGGGGCACGTTACCATTGTGGCCAGGAAAAGTTGGCCTGGGCATAGGGTGAAAAGAGTGTACATAGCGGGGGATAGGGTTAGGTATGTCCGCCTCAGGCCCGGGTAAAAGACCTTAGGCTGACAGGACGTTCAGCGTACCTGGCAGCCTATCTGGCGATGGGTTAGACACTGGCAATGCATGCGCACATGCTCCCTGCCTAACACAGTGTCTCTATTAATTGTGATAGCGGCTCCACACCTTGTGTCAAAGATAGGGACTAATGGTGAACAGCTACCGGAGGATGCCCGCCCCTCCGCTCGCGTGTGTTCTACAACCGAGAATGTCTGAAAACGCCTGACATGACGAGAAAGAGCCGCCCTTCGATCCCCCAAAGGACGGCCCTCAAATTCTCTTGGCTCCCCGGGCCAGAGTTAATCCGAACTTTTCTCCCACTTTCGATCTTTTGTTCGATGGCTCATTCCAGAAAGCGCAGATTCTTCCGCCTTTCCTACGGCATATCGCCTACCCACGCCCAACTATCCTTACACCAGCCGTCGCCGTCGCATCAGACCATGGAAGAACGAGCCAGGCGATTCCAAGCAATGCTCGATTCTGGTAGAGTGAGGGATAGAGCACAGCTAACCAGAAAACTGGGTGTTAGTAGAGCGTGGGTCACCAAAGTCCTTGGGACTACTCCCCTGGTCCCCACGGGAAAATCTTCGAGAGTGGAATAGAATCACTGTTTATCTCTTTGGGAGGTGAGAGCCGCTGGCTATGCAGCCCCAATGTCAAGTGAGGTGGGTTTGGGCTTGATAATAGAACATATGTTTGATATAGTACTAATTCCCCCAAAGGGATTGCCATGGGTAAATGGATTGCTTTCATAAGAGCTAAGAGTTTCTATGTACAGGTCTACCGGCGGTTACAGCCGCTGTTAGGACCAAGGCCCTTAGTGGTGACCTGCAATGGGCGAGTATTGGAAGCCTGCGGCCGGGCTGAAGCAGAGGGGGTCAGGGCTGGCATCCCCCTTTATCAGGCACGGTGTCTATGTCCCCAAGCCGATGTAGTTACTTTCAGGCCTGACGATTGTCTGCTCCTGTACAGGAAGCTTTGGGATATTGTTGCCGCACACAGCCCAGTGGTGGAACCCACAGGTTTTCATCAGGGCTTCACCGACGTTAGCAAAGTAGTAACAGATAGCTACCAGGCCACACAATGGCAGAAGGAGGTCGGCAAGCAAATTCAGCAGCAGACAGATTTGAAATCCCTAGTCGGCGTTGGGCCAGGCAAATTCGTGGCTCGCGTGGCCGCACCTCGTAATGCCGTGGTAGCTGAAGAACATGTCAGAGAATTTCTGGCTCCAATCTCGTTGTCTGACCTTGATTGGCTGGATAGTAAGCTGCAAGATACTTTGCAGAGGTTAGGTCTTACTACCTTGGGTCAAGTGACCGCCCTGGATAAGGCTGCTCTCATTCAGCAGGCCGGGCAGCTTGGTGGGCAGCTATATGACTGGATAAAGGGCAGAGACAACTGCGTGGTACAGGCTTTGTATCCTCCTCTGGAAGAGCGGGTAGCGTATGCTTTTGATATAGAGGACAGAGAGCAAGTCATCATCCGGGTGCTGGGTGAACTGTGTGAACAACTGGCCGACAGGCTCGGGAATAGCGGCAGCCAACCTCGCCAGATAACCCTCCGCCTGGAGGCCGACGCTGGATACCACGCGCAGACACAGCAATATAGCAGGCTCCTGAAAGATGCCGGCCAGCTCTACCAGGCGGCGCAACGACTGTTGAAGCAGCTCTGGCAAGGCCAGCCCCTGCAAAGCATAGAGATAGTGGCGCGTGATTTGCAGGCAGTCAAGCCCCAGCAAATAGACCTGTGGGGCGGCCGCCGGCGCAGGACAGTTGAGCAAGCAATGGAAGCAGTCCGCAGCCGCTACGGAGCACAAGCAGTCAACCAGGCCTCCCAGTTGGAAGATAAGCAGCGCTTTGCCCAGATGATTCTGGGTGCGAAGGGAAGGTTTAGCTGGTGAGACGGCTATCGCTTGATGAGAATCCAGTTAAAGGCGGCAAGCAACCGCAACATATTCTGGTGGGTGGCTGCTGGAGGCCAGTAGAGGATGTTGTAGACCACTGGCGCGAGACCGGCCGCTGGTGGGCAGGGGAAAGCCCACGCGATTTCTTTTTGGTGGAGACCAGGCAAGGAGCATTCGTAGTTTCCAAAGGCCCGGCGGGCTGGCAAATCGAGAGGCTGATAGATTAGTGTTTGTTCATCTTCATGTGCACACTCCATTTAGCTTTTTAGATGGTGTCAGCCACATCAGTGAGCTAGTAGGTAAAGCCGCTGAGTTTGACATGCCGGCACTGGCTATGACCGACCATAATAACCTCAGCGGAGCGGTCCAGTTTAGTAAGGTCTGCCGTCAGGCCGGTATCAAGCCAATTATAGGCACCGAAGTTACCATAGAGGGTGGCCATCACCTGACTCTGTTAGCCAAGAGCCGAAGCGGTTATGCCAATCTATGTCAACTCCTTACCGCGGCCCATCTGAGCAACGAACGGAGCAAGCCTGTGGTCAATGAGCAGATGTTAAGAAAGTATCCCCAGGATATTATTGCTTTGTCAGGCTGCTGGCACAGCCAGATTTTCTCTTTAGCCTATGAACGGCGCTATAGGCAGGCAGAAGAGGCCATTAAGAAGTATCGGGACATATTTGGTCAGGGCAACTTCTATGTTGAGCTGCAGGAGACTTTCTATCCGCGTCAGCACGCTACCAACAAGGCTTTAACAGAGATAGCTGAAAAGCTCAAAGTCCCTGTGGTTGCCACTGGTAACGTCCACTACGTCAATGAATCTCAGTACAAAGTTCAAGACGTACTCACCTGTGTGCGGACACTGACGACTGTAGATCAGCCTCATCCGGAGCGCAAAATCAATGCTGAGTTCTATTTCAAGCCCCCTCAGCAGATGGAGAAGCTGTTTTCCTGGGCACCTGAGGCTCTGGGTAATGCTCTCCGCATTGCTGAGCAATGCCAGGAATATGAGCTAACTGATGATAAATACCTGCCTCGCTTTGCCACTAATGGGTACAAGCCCACGCAGTTGCTGCGTCGGCTCACCTATGAAGGTGCTCAAAAGAGATATAAGAGGCTAAATGCTAAGGTCGAAAGCCGGCTGGAATATGAGTTAGGCATAATCGAGCAGTTGGGTTTCGTTGATTACTTCCTGGTAGTTTGGGATGTGGCCCGGGAGGCGCGGCGACGAGGCATCCGCTATTCAGGAAGGGGCAGTGCCGCTGACTTAGCGGTAGCCTATTGCCTGCATATTACTGATGTGGATGCTGTCGCCCGTAACCTGAGTTTTGAACGATTCATTAACCCCGAGCGGGGCACTAATCTGCCCGACATTGACATTGACTTCGATGCCCGCTATCGGGATGACCTTGCTGAGTATGTGACGAAAAAGTACGGTGAAGACAAAGTAGCCACAGTCTGCACCTTCCAGACTTATCACGCGCGGGGAGGTAACTGCTGTTGTCAGCTACTAGTTTCGAATCAGGATCATCGCGGCTCAAGCGTGTGCGGCATCGGCTGCCGCGACGATCTTCCTTATCTCCACCATCTGATCGTCAGGGATCGGCATCGGTTCATGGGTCTTGAGGATCTCGGTGACGCGGTCTTTCACCCGCTCGCCCATCGTGCTCCGGCCGGCGGCAGCCCATTTGTCGAAGTTCTCACGCACCATCATCGTCGGTTCCCAGAAGCTGCGGAAGTGCTTCAGGGTGTTCTCTGAGGTAAGAAACTGCCCGCCTGGACCGACCTCGCAGATGGTGTCAACGGCTAAGCTCTCCTCGTCCACACGGATGCCGCGAATAATCTGCTTCACCATTCCCACGATCTCATCGGTGAGCACCAGCATTTCGTATGACCCAACAAGGGCCATTTCAAGAATGCCCGCGTCATGGATTAGGTTAGCGCCTGACAGTGCGGCGAAGAGAGTCGAGAGGGCCGCCTCGATAGCTGCCTGCTGGTCGAGGATCTTAGCATCGCTGCAACCTGCTGTCGAGAACATCGGAAGGCCAAGCCACTTGGTCACGTCGGTGAAGGCTGCGGACCACAGATGAAGCTCTGGTGCGCCGTAGGAGAGTACCATATCCCGCATATCCATAATGGATACAACACCGCCGCTGATAATCGGCGCCCCGGGAGCCTTCTGCTGAGCCATTACCAAGCCGCTGAGGCCCTCAGCCAGTCCTAGAGCGATAGTGCCGGCGCCGGTGATTGGCGAGGTGGCCCCGGCGATGGGGCAGGAGGTATAGATGCAGGGGATACGCTTCTCGGCGGCGAACAGGAGCTTCTGCACCGCGTCCTTCGAGTGCATCAGCGGAGAGATCGGCTCAGCATAGAGTGTCAGCAGCGGTGCAAGCTGAAAGGCCTGGGCGCTGCCCCGAATCACAAGAGCCATCTCGTACTGGTCGGCTAAGCCCTGGCGGTCCACCGCCGTCTGGACGATGGGCTTGGCGGTGCCCTCCAGCATCGCCATGAACTGATGACGGTCGTAGGTCATACGCGGGACGCCCTGAGTGAGGCCCAGCGACATATGAAATGACAGGTTGTCCAGGCCATCGGCAACCCGCGCGGCATCGCGGACATCCTCGTAGGTAAAAGGTCGGCGCTCGCCCGTCTCCATATCCAGAATGAATGGGCAGTCAGAGACGGCGCCAAAGTAGATGCGGTCCTTTTCGAGGATGCAGACTTGTCCCGGGTCTCGCCCGGCGATGCGGATTGTGGACGGCGCCAGTGCCAGGGCGTGCTTGACAGCCGAGGCCGGGATTTTCGCAATGTTTTCATCAACAATCTCGGCGCCTGCCGCCTCCAGGAGTTGCAGTCCCTCATCATCGTAGACCCTGACGCCGGTGCGGGCCAGTATCTCCAGCGCTGCCGTGTAGATGAGTTCAATCTGGTCGTCGGTCAGAACCCGGAAAGCTGTCGTCTCGTTAGTAAGTTGATTGACAAGCATCTACTCTGCCTCCCTTTCGGCGCGAGCTATGGCTGAGGCAAGCACTACGTCGAATTGCTCTTTAACATCATCTGGCAGAGGCGGTGGATCATGCGTGGCCAGGATGTCCTTTACCTTCGCCTCGACGCGCTGGCCCATAGTCATAGCCCCCTGCGCCTGCCACTTCTCCACATTGCTGCGGTCCGCCAGAGTCGGGAAGAAGCACTCGCTGCGGAATAGGGCCACGGTATGGTCTTCAGCAAGGAACTTGCCGCCCGGTCCGACAGCATCTATCACCTCGACGGCGAGCGTCTCCGCGTTTACTTTCACGCCACGCAGAACGCGTTCGACCATCGCGATGATCTCATTGCACATCACCAGCATCGTCAGGGAGCCAGTCATCGCTGAGTCTATGAACCCCACATCGTGCACCAGGTTAGCGCCCGACAGCCCGGACGTAGCAATAGAGATAGCCGCCTCGATGGCAGCCTGCTCATCAACAACCTTGGCGTCGGTGCAGCCGCCGGTTGACCACATTGGCAAGTTCAGCAAGCGCGCCACTTGAGTGAGACCAGCGCTGAGCAGGGAGAGCTCCGGCGCGCCGTAGCTCAGGGTCGCCTCACGCATATCCATAATGGACACGACCCCGCCGACGATGAATGGTGTGCCTGGCGAGATGAGTTGGGCCACCACCAGCCCATGGAGCGATTCAGCTAATGCCTGAGCCAGCACACCCGCGAAGGTAGCCGGGGCAGTTCCGCCAGCGATAGGACAGGGCGTGTACACCAGAGGGATGCGGTGCTTGGCGCAGTACATCAACTTCTGCATCGCGTCTTTGCCACTGCTTAGCGGCGACATCGGCTCGGCGTAGAAGATATAGTTGGGCTTTTGTGCAAAGGCTTCTTCTCCTCCAGCCATCGCTGTGGCCATGCGATGGATATCCGCGCACGCCGCCTCGCTAAACGACCAGGCGACAATTGGCTTGACCGTGTTCTGGGCCATTAGCGCGAACTCATAGACATCCATCAGCCCGCCTGGGGCATCATTGATGGCACCTAATGATTCGACGAAGCCAATGTGCTCCAGCGCATCGCAGGTCTTGGCCACCGCGATAGCGTCTTCCATAACGTAGGGGCGGCGCTCGCTGGTGTGGGGGTCAATGAAATTGGGGCAAGTAGGCCCGGGGCCGTAGTAGACGCGATTGGGCTCGATATGCAGAGACTTTTGGGGGTCTCGCGAGTAGACAGTAAAGCGTTCCGGGGCAGCCGCGACCGCTCGCCTCACCATACTCTCAGGTATCTGCACCCGGTCACCTTTCACCCGCGCACCGTTGTCGCCTAGCAGTTGGCAGGCCGCAGGCTCGTGAATCAGCACTCCGATATCCGCCATAATCCGCAACGCTGCCAAGTAGATGCGTTCGGCATCTGCCTCGGACAGCACACGGAACTGCGTGCCAGCATTGGCTTGAACATTTACCCGCATTTCAATAACCTCCGCTTGCGTTGGTAGAGGCCCCGCACTGTGGCGTTACTCCAAGCTATTACTTCAGGCCTCCGCAGCCCATGGCTGGACCGCCTCGGGTGCTGGTGGCCGGTAGTTAAGGGCGCTGTGGGGCCTCACTGTATTGTAGTGTCTTCGCCATCGCTCCACTAATACCTGCGCTTCCCGTAGCGTATCAAGAATCTCCACGTTCAAAAGCTCGTCTCTAAGCTTGCCATTGAACGGCTCCAAGTACCCATTCTCCCAGGGACTGGCCGGCTCTATGTATAGTGTCTTCACGCCCAGACTGTCCAGCCACTTGCGCACAGTCTTAGCCGTGAACTCTGAACCGTTATCGGAACGGATATAGTCAGGGAGGCGCCGCTGAATAAACAACTGGGTCAAGTGGTCTAACACGTCTTCACTGGTCAGCCGTCGGGCTACCTTAATGGCCAGACATTCCCGGCTGTACTCATCGATAATGGTAAGTAGGCGAAAACCTCGCCCATCATGGGTCCGGGCAGCCATGAAGTCATAGCTCTACACATGGTCCCGGTAGGCCGGCCGCAGTCGCAAGCACGAGCCATCGTTGAGCCATAAGCGCCGCCGTTTGGGCTGTTTTTGGGGCACTTTGAGTCCCTCCTGGCGTCACAGTCGCTCGATGCGCTTGTGGTTTACCAACCAGCCTTCGGCCCGCAACAAGGCCGTGATTCGCCGATACCCGTACCGTCCATATTATGTGGCCAACTGTACCATCCGACTTACCAACAGCTTCTCTTTGTCAAGGACGGTGCGTTGGCGCCGCTGGGTGGACCGGGGCTGTCCCAGCACCCGACAGGCCCGCCGCGCCTGGCGACGGTCAAGGAGTTCCTATCCCGGTATTCGCCGACCACCGAGCAAGCGTAGTGCACAGACCAACGTGAGTTGGCACGCCAGAGCATCAACATGTCGTAGTACCGTGCCCATCACCCGGTGATTTCCACCCTGCTTCGTCGTGCCACGTTATCTTTTTCGGTCCGACTGATAGACCTCAAGTATGAGAGTTATCTTCATAAGGCACGGCCTAAGCGTGCCCAGGCAGGGCGGTGGTTACAGGCTTTTTTGTTGAGAGCCACTGGCTTGATATCTGCAACACCACGCCGGCGACAGGCCAGGTCGGTCCCGGCGTACCGCGACGGGCAGTCCTGATTCCTGAACTGAGCGCAGAGCCGACCATCCAAATGATTCAAGTCAGGGTTGAATTTGAAAACGGAGGGTTTTTCGGCGAGGACGCGGCGAGGGCTGCTGCAAGGATTATGGGCACGGAGCCCGAGGATGCTGCGCTTGGGTACAGCCACGCGCTCGGTGGATACGTTGTGCTGGAGGGCGATTTCTCCTGGTTTCTTAAGAGGGTGGCCCAGGTGTCGCGCGGCAGGCGACTGCCTTCTTTGCCACTGGACCTGCTTAGGGACATTGATGCGACAGGCAGCGTTATTGTGCGGGTGGGTGAGAGGCAGGAGGGATTTGGCCCAGAAAGCTGGAATGCCGGTTGGGAGTTCGGGGGCGTACATCCGGTCTTCTACGGGGACGGGATGTACACTCGAGGGGAGTTCATCGAACTTAACGAGACGAATTTGCGAGGTTTCCTCGCGCAAGCCAGAAGAAGGAGGAGAGCAATCACGCAACGGAGGTGCTATTTTCGATCCAGGTACTTTGTCCTTGTGCTGTCTGGAGAAAATGGTCAATGAACAAGAGGTGAAGTGCGCCGTAGGAGGAAATATGGGTAATAGTAGTCAACATTGAGCTGAAGAAAGGAGAGGTGATGAATGAGACTTAGCAGAGGACTCTTGGTGGTGGCGGTAGTGGGTCTAACGTACAGTGTGGCGCTGGCCGGCGACCTCAAGTGCCACGTAACCATGGGCGGGGCAAAGATGTGGCGGGGGCGAAGCTAATCCTGATGCCCGGCGCTGCGAGCGTGGTGACAAACACGGGCGGAGTGGGCGTGTTCACCGGGATAGCGGCCGGCACCTATCTGGTGACCGCCGAGAAGATGATCGGGGGCACATTGCGCGGAGCGCTGAGGGATGACATCGCTGTGCCGGCGACAGGGGGAGTAACTGCCAGTTTGTCTATGACCCAGGCAATTCACATTAACCAGTACATACCGTTGGGAGTGGGCAGCGTGTGGCAGTATGCGGAGACTATCAGTACCCCCGGCGGCACTACGACCACGACACGCCGCGAGCGGGCCGTGGGCACGGGACACAGTTGGGCTAACTCCTTGGCCAAGTCTGGTGGATGACGTACAATCAAAAAACGAGAGGTGATACAAATGTCACGAAGACTGCACAAAAGAGTATGTGTCGCGGGAATTATCATGATCGCGGTGGCCCTGTGTTGCTGCATGCTGACCGCAGCAGTGGCCCAGGTGCGGTTGCGGCGGGTGCCCGTGACGGTGAAGCCGCTACCGCGGCTATTGAGAGTGCCTGGCTTTCTGCTGCTGAGGGCTCCTGACTTGCAGGTCGCAATCAGTGGCTCCTCGCGGGCAATCCAGGGAGAAGACATAGCCCTGAAGATAGTCGTCTTCAACAAGGGCACTGCAAACGCCCCAGGAACCAACGACACAACTGCAGGCAAAGCGTATATGGTGGACATCGTGTTGTCACAGGACACTGTCATACCTGTGGAGTGGGCCACCCAGCCGGTGTATGCCGGGCTGACTATAGATGACTTCGTTGAAGATATGTTGATGCTTGGCGCCAGGATTAGCAACACCCAGACGATTGCGCCCGGCAAGCAAACCACCTATACCCTGAGTACCCACATACCGGCGCGAACCCCGCCGGGCATATACTATCTCGCCGCTGTCGTGGACGCAGGCGAGAACGTGGCGGAATCCAAAGAGAACAATAACGTGGCATACTACAGGATTCGCATCGGTGCGTCGGAGGACCCGGGCACACGAATTCCGCCGGCTGTTGACATGTGGGTGATGCCCTACGCAGTAGGCAACACGACCATCAACAATATCAAGAACACGGGATTGACCGACTATGTAGACACTCTAAGCGGGCTGAACATGGTCAATGCGCCCTTCGGCTCACGTCTGGGGCTGCGGCATGGGTATGACAGCCGGCTTCCCAACGCCGCCATCGCCTACTATCGGTGGACATACAAGCCAGTCGGAGCGTCGGTCTGGCAGGAATTCACCGAGCCAGTGGGAGTGCACTACACCAAGCAGGTAGGAGCAGTGATTAGTTTCCCCGTGTACACCCTTGGCCCGCACAGTGTCAACGGCATGAGCCTGTACGAATTCAAGCCCCACGATCCCCCGACCATCCCAGGCGCAATCACATCGTGGCCGACTAGCGACTGGTTTGGCGACATCTACAGCGGCTTCTTGGATTCACGGGCTCTGGCGAAGGGCAAGCATGAGATCAAACTGGAGGTCTTTGACCTCTCGGGCAACAAGGTGATGCCGGCCGCCTCGACGTTCCGCTTCCTCGTGCCAACAGGGGTCGCGGCCGGTGGCACGATCACCACCGCGGTGGCTTCCCCTACCTCCGACGGTGGCTTTGCCTTCGCTGTCTACATGGATAATCGCGCGTGCGGAGCGTACATCGATCCGCCGGCGATCGGCACGACAACCGTGGCCGGCGAATGTGGGTTCCTACTATATGATTCGTCTATAGCGGCATCGGACAATGCGGCAAAGGTGCGGATCTCATTCTTCGCCACCCACCCGGCCAACCGCGCAGTGTTCAACTTCCGCATAGTGCGCGGCATCAATACCGCTTCGACTGCCGGCGGGGAAGTCGCCGCTGGGACAGCCGGAGTCTACACCGGAGATGGACACGGACACTTCCAACACAAGTTCATGCGGACCCAACTGCTCGGGGCCAAATGCCCCGAGAAGGCGGCGTTCTCGGCCAATCTGCACGTCTACGCCAAAGCGACCAATGGCTGGCACCACCGCCTCAATAAACTGGACGCGCACCATGTGCGCGCCTTCGCCCTGGCGCCCAAGTAGTATGGACCGCTGATCAACATCCGGCCGGGGGACCCGCTCTTCTTCTGAGAAAAGCCGGTCCCCCCGCCGCTCGTGTCCCACGCAATAGTGTTGTGGGGACCAAAGACAGACCCGTCTATTCGTAACAGACCTCGCGCAAGTGGTCGGATTGTCCTGCACATCGTGAAGTGCTATGCCACCTCGGTGCTTTCGCGCTAATTGCGTTAGCGAGAAATGGTCAGCGCAAAAACGACCGCCACCTTGGCCGGATCGTTCAGGCCCGGGGTGATGGAGCAGATGAACACGGCTCGGTCGCCGCGGGGATCCTGCGGGATGATTTCGTGTATGGTGGCGAACGGGTCCTGGGCCTGCGCCTCAGGAACGACCATCTGCACGCTACCGGCGACGAGAGGCGTACCGCTGTTTCCCAGGATCTGCAGGGACTGTCCGCCCACGCCGGCCTGCACGATCAGGGGCAGCGCGTACAGCTTGTCCCTCCGGAAGCTGAATGAGAAGCCCTCGCCGATGTTGAGAGGGGCATCATTGACCGCGACGGCCACGTCGTCCACAATAAGCAGCGCCGAGATCGCGGCATCGCCGGGCTCGGGCACCAACGGCAGCAGTAGGAGGCCCCGACCGAATTTGCTCGTGTCAGAGCTCGCCGCCGCACCGTAAGTGTTCGCTTGTCTGCCGCCACAAGCTTGCAGGGCGGCCTGAACGCCATCCGACTCCGACATCTGTTGGGCCAACTGCTGGGCTGTCTTGGTGCTGCAGACGAAGAAGTTGCTTGGTTTCCGTGATCTGCCGCCGCCGAACAGTCTCCCCACGAACTTCACGGCAGTGCCAAGCCCATATCCGACCGCCACATCCACTACGCTGCCGAGCAGTCCCCCTTTGCCGCCGACCCTCCCCGCCTGCTCGAAAGCCTGCTGTTCGAGGGTCTGCTTCGCGTGTATGCCAGCAGCATCGATCATGGCGCTGACGGTGTCTTGCTTGCTGCCCGATGCGACAGCCGCCCCCAACTCCGTGTCCCAGTCGGGCTGGTCCTGCGTGTAGAGGTCTTGCGCTACTTGGTCAAGGGCCTCCTCGGTCAGCACCCTGGCCTGTTCTGCCACGGAGACCTCGGCTCCGGCGTAAGCCTCCGCCGGAAGAGCTTCCCAGTCGGCCCCGACATCGGCCCACTGCCCCTCTCCCGCGCGCAAGTCGTCCAGGAGTTCCTCGGCGACTGCAGCGGCCACCTCGTCGACCTGGCTGCGTGCTTCGGCGAGGGCTTGGGCGATGAGATCCTGCTGCTCGGTGGGCAGGTTAACTTGGTCAGGCGCAGGGACTGCAGGCGTTTCGGTTACTGGCACGACTGCCATTTCGTCCTCGTTGATGTCCTGTTGGTCCTGGTCGGCCGCAGTCGCGTCTTGCGTCGGTGCGGCCGTAGGAGCAGGCGGTTGATCGGTGTACTCCGGGGCGGGCAGGCCCTCTGCATCCACTTCCGGCGCGGAGACGACAACGAAGTCCAGCACAGCGAGGCTCTCGCCATCGAGAACCAACTCAAATGTATAGAGACCCTCGCGGAAGGTCCATGTTCTTCGTGGCTGCACCCACCAGATCGAGTGCTTATCGGCAGGGATCGTGAACGCTGCGCCGTGAACCTGCGCGTCGTTGCGCTTTAGCATGAGCCGGAGGCGCCCCACGGGCGGGCCGCCCACGATCTTGAAGGAGAGGCCCACTCGCGTGGTGTCGCTGGGCAATACCAACGCAACGCCGATCGGGCGGCCATTCTCGTCTTGGCCGGTGCAGACCAAGGCATTCGCGAGTGGGCAATCAGGCTTCAGATACCAGGCATTGGGCTGCCGGATTAGGCCGTCGAATGCCAGCGCGGCCGCTGGCTCCTGAACCGGCGGCGGGTCCGCCTGACCCGGCCCTCCCCATACCACAAAGAGAATAGCCAATAGCAACGGGGCCATGTCGAAACAGTTCCTTCGGGCCATTACTCACCTCCGGTACGCGAATGGGTGGACCAATATGCTGCAGGACAAGCTTCGTGTCTAATAGCGGATTCGTGCATCGTACGAGATATGAATGGAAACACTACAAGTGCTAAGAGCCCTCCTAACCTCCCGCCAAGCGGTGACCTGCCCCCATTTGTGGTACCAGTTGCTATGTCAGTCCCACCGCTTGCTGGGGTGCTCCCCGTTCTTGATCCACCTGCAATGAGAGTTTTTCACTATATAAGGCAGAATTCCTCGTCTGGTTGATAGGTCCCGGCTGCGCTGAAATCCGGCAGACGGCGTACGTGGACTTTCGGGAGGCACAACCCAAACCCACTACCACCACGTGCTCGCCCGTCCTACTACAGGGACGATTGACCAAACCTGTCTACAGGTGAGTCTACCTCCCGTAGTCCTGCAATAGTCGGGCAATCTCTTGCATTTGGGCCTGGCTGAGCGGCCCGTGTTCCAGGGCACCTGCGTTTTCTTCCACTTGTTTCACTGTTTTGAACCCAGGGATTGGTAGGGTCTTCTCGCTTAACGCCCATAGCCAACCCAGGGCTCCCTGTGCCCGGGTGCGGCCATCTGCGGTTAACACCTCGCGAATCCGCGCTACCTTGGCCAGGAGCTCAGCCTTCTCACCTCCACGTAGATCCCACCCGTGCCGTAGATCATCGGCGGTGAACTCAGAATTGGAATCGTACTTGCCGGTGAGCTGGTAGTTATTGTCGTAGGCGTAGGTGGTATAGTCGCCATTGTTCTCGGTCATGCGAGTGCGGTTGCCCAGGTCGTCGTGCAGATAGGTGAAGCTGGAGATGAGCGTGTTATCCGACTCCTTATTGGTCATCGCCGTCAGCCAGTTGCGCGTGTTATAAGTGTAGGTGGTGATAGTGCCATTACTGCGCGTCAGCGTGCTGCGACTGCCCACCACAGTTATCAACTCATTGATCAAGGTCCCCAAGATCAAGAAGCTCTCTCTCGTCCGATCCGTCCGCAGCCGATTCTCATAGGTCCAGGTGTTGGTAGTCACCGTCCCGTTGTCATTGGTGACGGTCAGGTTCCCGTTGTTATCATACGTGTTCGTCGTCAGGTTACTGCTGGGATCGGTGATCAGCGTCAGCCGATTGCCCACCCCGTCGTAGGTGTAGGTGGTGCGGGTACCTCTGGTATGACGGCAGCCCAGACCACCACGAGCACCTGAAGAACTACGGAGTGAAACCGAGCACTAGTCCACTTGGGCTTGGGGCGTTCCACTCAGGTACACCCATATCTCGCAACTCGGCGCGCAGATCCGTCACGGCCAACTCTATCTTGAGAGGGCCCATAATGCTGAAATAGAGGCGTTCGCGCCTCGGGTCGTAACGGATCTCGTTTAGCAAAGAGTGGCCCCGATACGACTGATCACTTCTATGTACCAATGCCCGTTTGACGGAGAAGACCTTGAGACAGCAACGCACTGCAGGGGCATCAACCCTGTAGAGAAACGGAATCACCCTCCTTCTGCGTGATAGCTCAAACACCGGTCGCCACAGCACGAGACTCAACAAGCCTTGGTGGTTATCATACCGCACATCCTCAAAACGGAACAGAGCATCGTGCAGTAGGTCATTGGCCTCTCTCAGTCCTTCGGGACCATCGACTATCAGCGGCGACGCGACACGCTTATAAGACACAGCCACCAGCCTCCTCGGGCTGAGTTACCCGTCGCGGGATCCGTGTGCCAGCTATCCCCCACCACGGGAAACGCCACGGGCGGCGCCAAACCCAGCTCCCACTCCTCGCTATCCTAATGATCAGTTCAAAATGGTAACCCATGCCATGATGGGGTGCGTGAACGGGATGAATGGCTGCGAGCCAGGGGTTTACTCCCGCCAGCCAGAGACCTAGGGCCGCTCCTCCAACAAAGATAGCGATCCAAGTTAATCGGCTTACCCATCGTGACGTCGGATCGCGCGGGTCGTATACGCCGGCTTCCGCATACGGATTGCCGAAAGGCCAAAGAATGTCGCTAATCACGGAGCCACTGTGTATCAGACCGGGCACCCACATACCTCGTCCAGGCATCAGCCAGTACCAAGTAGACTCAGGGCCGCCCCAATTCCAGGAAGTGATGAACCGGCCAACCGTTGGCATATAGTACCTGGCTCCCATGAAGTAAAGGCCAGGTGTAGCGTCCCACTGCACTCCAAAGGCCCCTCCATATTTGTAGGGGTTAGTTACATTTTCAGTTGAAGATTTTATCTGCCCGAAGGCCTCGTAGCGGTAGGAGTTCTGGGTGTCCTCGTCGCTGTCCACCAGCTCAGTTACACTTCCCAATCCGTCAAAGAGATACCAGTAGCTGTTGGTGCGATCCATCGAGATCAGGTCATAGAACAGGCTACCGCCCTCATGCGTGTAGGTGGCGAGGGTGCTGTCCTCCGCATCCTGCTCCAGCACTATCTTGCTCTGGTCATATAGATACTTGATAGTCCCCGAGCTATCCACCTTAGTCAAGCGTTTCCCTTCCCCGTTGTAAGTGAAGGTCGTCGTGGCGGGTGCTGGCAGCGTCACCGTCAGCACCCGATTTTCGTAGTCGTAGGTGTTGGTAGTCGTCCCCGCAGCGACCTGCGTGGTGCTGAGATTCCCGTTGTTATCATACGCGTAGGTAGTCAGCGTCCCCCCGGCGTTGGTCATACTTAGTAAGATCTCATCCCTGTCACAAGGGTAGAGGTACTTCCCGGCGCTGCTCCCACGACAGATGGGCCGCCTCGGCTACCTCGATATTGCGCAGGCCCTCCTCGCCCGGAATGGCCGGTTCGGTATCATTCAGTACTGCTTCAGCGAACTCCCGCAGCTCCCGCTTTATGCCGGGCTCGTAGCCCGCGGCGACTTCCTCAGCAGTGAGGGTTGTGGGCTGCTCGTCGCCGGCCCGCTGGTAGCTAACCTCACCCGAACCCGAATACAGCAGCGTACCCTCGGTACAGAGTATCTTCCCGTCGTAGACGTCCATAAAGGAGGCGTGACCGGCCAGCAAGCACCCTACCTTGTCGTCTTCAAAGTTAATCATCACATAGGCAAGGTCCTCGTAATCTACTTCGGGATAGGCGAAGTTACCCAGGTGAGCATAGACGCTGCTCGCTTCTCCCAGGATGTGGCGCATAAAGTCAATCTCGTGGATAGAAATCTCGAACAGAGGACCGCCACAGCTCTCGCGCTGCATCCGCCAGGTCGACTGAGTATACCACCCGCTCCAGTGTCCGCCTATGCGGGTAGTTTGCATGGCAAAGGGGTCGCCGAGGTTGCCGGCGTCAATGAACTCCTTTATCCAGACCCAAGGGGATAGATACCGGAGTACTTGGCCAATCATCAGTTTCACCTCAGCCTGCTGCGCGGCCACAATCATCTGCTTGGCGTCGGCGACATTGAGCGCCATGGGCTTTTCGCAGAACACATGTTTGCCGGCGCTGGCCGCGGCCACAGTCAGTTCCTTGTGCAGATTATTGGGAGCTGATATCACTACTGCATCTATATCAGAACGGCCCAGCAGTTCCTCAGACTGTACACAAGGCTCAGCACCGGTTTCGTCGGCGAGTGTCTGGGCCGGCGACAGTACAGGGTCCTGGATACACACGATTTGGCAATTGTCCAGTTCAGCGGCGGCCGTGGCCAGGGTCGTCCCCATACCGCCGGCACCCATAAATCCTAATCTAAGTTTTGCTGGCATTAGTAGCCTCCTTCAGTTTATTGACCGGCTCGTGCGGACTGCGCACAGGTCATCTATCTTGCTGTTCTATGACTTAAGCCGGGATTCTCCATTTCACTTATTGGCGGAAGTCAAGCCGAGCTGATCCGCGCGCAGAAGCTCATCAGGTCGGGTCGCGATACGCTCGACCTGCTTATCAGTCAAGAAATTGGGCCCCCCCAGGGCATAGGTGCCTATCAGGATACGGGCCAGCTTAACCGACATGGCAGTGACGGTTTCCACCCCCTGGGCGGTGACGCCCAGGGCAATCAGGCCATGATTCTGCATCCAGATAGCCTGGGGGCACTCCCCATATGTTCCCTTGTAATCGCGCACCGCCTGCACTACCTGCCGGGCCAGCGGCACCCCCGGGTCGGCGAATGGCACCCAGGCCGGAGCGGCCCCGCAGCAGACGATTTCATCAGGGAATAACCGGCCACTTAACGCCTCCTCAGCTTGCTGTGAGCAGACAATAGCATTGACGGCAACGGGATGGGTATGACCAACGAAATTGACGTCAGGCTCCTGTAGCAGCAGCGCATGCATAAGTGCCTCAATGGAGGGGCGCTGCCCGGCTTTGTTGTCCACGCTCGCCTCCAGCAACACCTGCTTTATCGTCTCGTCGGAGGGGTCCTCGGCGTCAAACAAACCCAGTACCGGAGCAAACCGGACCCGCACAAAGCCCTCCGGGGTAATCGTGGGTAGCTGGGTACCGCTGGCTTTGACCCAAAACGTCTCTTCGTCAATCCGGGCTGAGGTGTTGCCCTCGCCCAGTATGACACAATCGGCCGCCGGGGCGCCCAGCACCCGTGACATCTTAACCAGTTCTTCGCGTAACTGTTGGGGGTCAGACATTGAGTATTCTCCCTTTGATGTAGGAATGCAGTATAGCGCTGCTGCCCGACTGGCAGCGCCCGGACGAGCCCGTGGTTACTTGCGCTGGATAACCTCTATCAGGATACCGTCCGGGTCCTTGCAGAAGAAGTATTTCGAGGTGGTACCCTCAGTGACGGTAGTCTCCATCTCCACGTCATTGGCAGCGAGTTGATCGTAAGCCCGAGCCACATCGTCAACCGCCAAGGCCATATGTTTGGTACCCACTGTCTGCAGGGAGCTGGACAGTGTGCTTTCGCCGGCCGGCAACGGCTTTGGTTCATAAGGCCCAAAGATCTCCAGCAGACGATCACCCAGCCTCATAAGCGCCACTTTCGTCGCCAGCTTCGGCTTGTCAGATCTGGCTACCTGCGCAAAACCGAAATTCGCCTCATACCACGCCACGGTCCGGTCTATATCACTGACGCTTATGGCAACGTGTTCCAACTCGTACTGGCATGGCTTAGTCATTGGGTCGTATTATCACCTTTAGACAGTGGTCGGCTTCACTGGCCAGGCGGAAGCCCTCGCCAATTTCGTCCAGACTCAACCGGTGGGTGATCATATCATTGACCACCACCCGCCCCGAGCTGATAAGCTCCAGGGCAGTGGCATTGTCCAGTGGCGCCGCCGCATAGCTGGGCATAAAGGAGACATCGTCTCGCCAAAAACGATTGAAATCAACCGCCACCGTCTCACCAGGCTTGGGCACAGCGAAAAATAGAACAACGCCACCGCGGTCAACCGCCTCCAATGCCTGCTGCAGCGCCCTCACCGATCCGGCGCAGACTATGACCTTATTGGCCAGCCGGCCATCGTTGATCTGGCGAACAAACTCAGGGATGTCTTCACCGGCATCAGCGACACCCTCCGCCCCAAACTCGCGGGCGGTCGCCATCCGGTGGTCATTGATGTCAGTAGCCATGATCCGGCTGGCCCCCAGCGCCTGGGCCAGCTTGATATGCAGCAGGCCGGCGATGCCACAGCCCAGCACCAGCACGCTGTCGCCCGGGCCGACACCCGCGTTGCGCTGGCCGCGAACTACCGTGCCCAGCGGCTCGATGAACGAACCCTCATCATAGGAGACCTCATCGGGCAAGCGCAACGTGCCCCGATCTACGTTGATCGGGGGCACGCGCACATATTGGGCGAAGCCGCCGGGATAGAAACGGGTGGTGTGCAGCGTCTCGCAGGCAGTGTGGTGCCCGCTCAAACAGTAGTGGCAGGTATTGCAGGGCACGTGATGGGTAACAAAGATGCGGTCACCGACCTGATAGTCGTCAACACCCGGGCCGACCTGGGCAACATCACCGGCGACCTCGTGGCCCAAAACCAAGGGTGCCTTCTGGATGCGGTACCACTCCATAATGTCGCTGCCGCATATCCCACTGGCCTTAACCTCCATCAGCAACTCGCCCGGGCCAATCTCAGGAATTGGCATCTCCTGGACCCGGACGTCGTGGTTGTTGTAGTACATCCCCACTTTCATAGAACTTCGTTCACCTATTTTCTGCCCGGGGGAGCTATTGGGCCAGTCTCTGGTACAGCGCGTAGGCTTCCTCCGGCGATTTGTCTTCGTGCACAACGGCGCGGACGGCCTGGATCATCGCCACCGGCGACTCCGACTGGAAGATATTGCGGCCCATGTCCACGCCGGAGGCCCCGTCCTGAATGGCGTTGTAGGAGAATTGAAGCGCCTCGGCCTCTGGCACTTTCTTCCCGCCGGCGAGCACGATGGGGAGGGGGCAGCCGCCCACGACTTTATCAAAGTGACCGGGCACATAGTAGGTCTTGGAGATGTCAGCGCCGTGCTCGGCGGCGATGCGGCTGGCCAGGGCCAGATAGCGGGCGAACTCCTCCTCCTTGCCCGGCTCGCGCAACTCGCCCAGGCTGGCGCCTACTGCACTTATCCCCAGAACCACCAGGCCATACTTGTGGGCTTCGTCAGCCATGGTGGCCAGATTCTGTATGGTCTGGCGCTGATGCTCAGTACCGACGTATATTGAAATGGATACCCCGACGGCATTCAGAGCAACAGCCTGCTCAATGGTACAGGTGATGATTTCATCATCCAGCTCGTCGCGCCTGGCCATGCTGTTGCCGCCCGAGACCCGCAGGATAATGGGGGGAGCAGTCTGCGGATCAATACAGTACTGGAGTATCCCCTTGGTCGGACTCAGCGCATCACAGTAGGGAAGAAGCGGCTCAACGGTCTTGCCCGGCTCCTCCAGGCCGGTAGTCGGCCCCTGGAAATATCCGTGGTCAATAGCCAGCATCACGGTCCTGCCCGTCTCCGGTCGAAGAATCTGTGCCAAACGGTTTTCAAGTCCCCATTGCATTGTAGAATTCCTCCCTGTGATTCTTGGTAGTGTGCAGTGACAGCCCCGAGTGATACCGAGGCCGTAAGTCCACATTTCTTCTTTCTCCAAGCCACCCCTCTATTCCTCCTTCTTTCTGGCGGTAGAGCTGCTGTAGCATTCCACTGTTATATTCGCTGCCACGGACAAGTATCCTCCCCATCATAAGTAATCCCTGCCTCGAGTGGGCAGGTCATTGCTGAAGGAACAGAGAAGTATCCATCAGCCTACCGACCAATTGCCTCACTGCCTAATGTCGCCCAGAACAGATCTGATATAGGAGGAATATCAGTGAAGGATCAAACACCCATCAGCAATGCGACCCAAAAACTGTACGAACATGCCCAGGAGCGGATCCCCCCGGGGACACAGCTTCTAAGCAAGCGTCCCTCGCGGTTTGCCCCCGAGCAGTGGCCGGCATATTTCAGCAAGGCCCACGGCTGCGAGGTTTGGGATCTGGATGGTAATCACTACTACGATATGTCCATTAACGGAATTGGGGCTTGTCTGCTGGGTTTCTGTGATCCTGACGTGAATGCGGCGGTAATACGTCGGATCAACCAGGGACAGTGGTGCAGCTAGAATCCTCCTGAGGAGGTGGAGTTAGCCGACAAACTCTGTGAGATACATCCCTGGGCCCAGGAGAGCCAGGTTTACCCCTATCTGTTGCGTGGTCTGGAGATAGTGCGCCCCAACCAGGTGTGGGGCATTGACATCACCTACATTCGCTTGCCAGGCGGGTGGCTGTACTTGGTGGCAGTCCTGGACTGGCACTCGCGCTACGTGGTCAGTTGGGAGCTGGATCAGACCCTGGAGCTGGGGTTCGTGCTGGGGGCGATGCAGCAGGCGTTGCAGCTGGCCACCCCCGAGATCTGCAACAGCGACCAGGGCAGCCAATTCACCAGTCCGCAATGGGTCGCTCTGCTCCAAGAGGCCGGGGTAAGCATCAGCATGGACGGTAAAGGG
>SDBU01001725.1_pt1 | contig 30369 bp, 20 predicted proteins | sample 2277071 | NCBI WGS metagenome assembly SDBU01 (sample SAMN10397929, study PRJNA504765) | marine sediment metagenome | isolation source: marine sediment core GS08_GC12, 126 cmbsf | place: Arctic Ocean: Gakkel Ridge, Loki's castle | collected 2008 | reverse complement strand
ATTCTCCCACAGGCTTCAGATATCCTCTTTTGGCAGAGACAACACCGTAGATTGATCCGTGAAACTGATAAGGTTTGAGATCTTTGTACTTTTCGGCCGAGTTGTCCAGAATTTGAAGCTCCATTCCCATATAGGCTGCGTCCCCATCCAAGGGTACCCGTATCCCCAGTCCATTGTTGGCTCCCGGTGTGAGTTTGAACTCAAACCGCAGGATAAAATCGCTGAATTCCTTTTCCGTGTAGAGATTTCCTCCTCCACGATTTGGGAGGACGATAAGTTTTCCCTCATCAGCTTCATATCCTGAAGTATTCCCCATCCATCCGGAAAGATCTTTGCCGTTAAAAAGAGACACAAATCCATCTTGTTCCCACAGAACCCCCAGATAATCCTTAATCCGATTGACCATATCTATGTCTTTCACAATACCAGCCGTTTGTTTTAAGGCCGCCTCTACATCTGATCCGACCAGTCCGAGCTTTTCTTCGTCTCCTGGAAGAGCCATTCTTGTTACAGCCCTTGCGGCATTTGATTGAAGTTCCGGATCTTGGAGAAAGGCAGCAACATACCGAAGCGATTGTTTTGATTTTATGCGGGATAATCCGGAAAGAATAACTTTTTTATCCTCCTGCTCGACGGCTGCATCAAAGACATCTGATAAAAGTGAAAACTGTTCTTCCGGCATCAATTCTGCTTCCTGGATAAGACGGACATAACCCTGGAGTGAAACATAGCGGAACGTTGGGTTTTCGGCTGTCAGGATAATGCTGAGCACGGCCTCCAGCGCATCGAAATCGGGCCATTTAGCCAACGAATAGACAGCCGCCGACTTAACTCGGGCATCCTCGCTCCCTGTCTTTTCAATGACAGAGTGGAGAGCCTTTGTCCCTCCGATCCTTGGAAGGATTCTCAAAAGGTCAAGATGAGTCTTCCCTTCGCTCGTCTCCAACGCAGCCAGAAGCAGATCTGCTCTGGATTCCTTATTTTCATTTAGATTGGCGCTGGCAACAACCGCATTCTGCAGAAGCAGTATCTCATTATTTTCTGTGGCTTCCAGAAGCATGTCCACAAGGCGCGAAAGATCTTCTTCTCGGGATAATTTTTCAAGAGCCGTCAATGCCGCTACACAGAGAGACTCCTCTTCACTTTTTGCCTGAGAAAAAACAACATCCGCGAATTCTTTTGCCTGACGTTCGGCAATAATCTCAATTAAGACAATACGGGCCAAGGAGGGAACATCCAACATAATCCTCGCAGCCTCAGGAACTATAAGAGGTGTGGAAAATCTCAGAAGAGCCAGTTTAAGAACCTCGAGTTCTTCTTTCGAGCCGGACTGAAACATCGGCCAGAGTTCATTGAGTACAGCGCTGTCTCCCAGACTCACAACCGCAGGGATGGCCGCCAGACGCACAAGAAGGGCTTCACTCTTTAGTTCAGAAAGGAGAAAAGGAAGAACAGAAGTATCCCCACGTTTTCCCAGCATACCAATAATCTCTGCCCGAACCTCCGGTCTAGAGTTTTCCAATCTTTCCAGCCATCTGGTTGTGGCCTCCCGACCTGGTATGCGGCCGGACAATTCAAGGGCTTTCATACGGAATTCCTTACTGGGGCTGTCCATCGCCACAAGGAGATCCTCTAAAGATTTTTCTCCAAGGACTGCAACCATCACGGCCAGTGCGGCACAAGCAACATGACTTTCCTGAGGAGACATATACGACCGGATGAATTCTCGACAAATATTCACACTCAACTGTTTTTTCCCATGTTCTGCAAGTCTCTGAGCATAAAGCAGATAAAGAGAGGGAGCCTGGGCCCTTTCATACGGACCGGCTGTTACGGCCATTTTATTAAGAACATCTTCTGCTCGAGAATCACCGATATTGGCCAGGGCAAAAAGAGTCACATTGAGGAGTTCTCTATCGCGGGTCGATGAATACTCTAAAATTTTCCTCACCGCACGCTGACTTCTCAATTCGCCCAAAGCCTTGATGACTAATGCCTTGTTATTTTGTGGCACTGCGTTGAGCGATCTCAGAAGGATTGTTTCAGCTTCGTTAGATCCGATGGTCAACAAGGCCTGTACAGCCGGCTCAGACAGTATGGGATCAGAAAGGTATCTCTTCAAAGATCTCACTGATTCTTTTTTTCCGCATCGCTGCAGCTGCCGGATAAGAAAAGCCTTTACGTTTTTGTCGCCTTCAGACTTCAATGCCTTGATGAGGGCTTTGGCATACAATTTTCGCTGTTCCTCTTTTCCGGTCCGATTGACATAAGTCGTCAGTCCACCAAGTGCAAAACGTACCCGACTGTCATCGGCTTTCCCAGGAGGGACCAGCAGACGGCAAATCGATAAAAGGCCATCTTTCCCCATCTGCAGGATTTCATAAGACTGTTTATCCAAATCGGCTGCATTTTGAGCGGGATATTTCTGAAGAATCTTTTGGATCTCTGTTTGAAGGCCAGCACTTTTTTCCTGAGCTGTTCCTATGGAAATAAAAAGAATCAGAATAGCCAAAAGGATAAAAGTTAGTCTGTATTTTTTCATTTTTTCTTTCTCTCTCTCTCTCATAGCCCCTAGAGGTGCCATGGTGCCCGCATAGGTTGGTGGATAAGCCTGTTGGCCTCTTCATCGCCTATAAACAGCTGCTTTTCGGGATCAAAATGCAGACGTCTGCCCAACCGGACAGCGATCTTGCTGAGGTTAACAATCGTACACGTACGGTGAGCGTTGTCCTCATTGAGAGTAAATTTTTTCCTTGTGCGCACGGCCTTGATAAAATCGGTCACTTGAGGTTTCGGATCAGGAAGAGAATTGATTTTTTCCTTCAAATGCGGGATATCCGATTCCAAACCCGGGAACAGCTTTCCTTCCGGTCCTTCGATAAAAGCAGCATTTTTATCTTTGTTTTCACCATCCAGGATAATCATGCAGCCATCGGCATATTTGAGTTGAATCCTCCGCCAAGAGCTGCAGGCGTCGGGATGCTGTTGGGGACAATCGGCTTCAATTTCAACAGGACTGGTGTGGTCTTTATCCAATATGTACTGAACAGGGTCGAGGTAGTGCATCCCCATATCACCCAGGCCGCCGCCGTCATAGTCCCAATACCCTCGAAAAGTATTGTGAACTCTATGAGGATGATAAGGTTTGTAAGGTGCCGGTCCCAACCACATTTCGTAGTCCAGCACTTTCGGCTCTGGCTTGGGCTTGAGAAATGTTTTTCCGCTCCAGTAGAACTTCCAGTTAAAACCGGTGGTTGCACTGACAGTCACCTTTAAAGGCCAACCCAAAAGATTGTTCTCCACGACTTTTTTTATGGGTTTAACAGTTGTGCCAAAACCATAATACTGACTTTGAAACCGGAACCATGTGTTGATTCTAAAAATCCTTCCATTTCTCTGTACAGCCTCGACTACTTTTTTCCCTTCACCGATTGTACGAGTCATGGGTTTTTCACACCAGATATCCTTGCCAGCTTCGGCTGCAGCCACAGATATGAGCGCATGCCAGTGCGGAGGCGTAGGAATGTGAACAATGTCGATATCCTTCCGCTCGAGGACATCCCGGAAGTCCTTATAGCCCTCCACTCCAGGTCCACCGATTTCGATAGCCCTCTTGAGGTGATTCTCATCTACATCGCATACGGCCAGAAGTTTGGCTCCGGGATAGTTTAAATGGCCTCGTCCCATGCCTCCAACTCCGATGACCGCTTTTGTAAGTTCATCACTGGGTGCCGTAAAGCCAGCCCCTCCTAGGACAAAGCGGGGAACGATGGTGAAACCGGCAGAAACGGCAAGAGTTTTTTTAAGAAATTTACGCCGGGTAAATGATTTTTTCCCTGACATTTCCATCTCCTGATTAACTCGTGAATAATCCAGGTAAGTGTTATTCTTCCGGTCTATTCTAAAACAGAAAAAGACAAATTTAAAGCAACGAGAAAAAAACACTTGAATCCTAGAACCCTTGACGCTAGAATCCTTATGATCCTGAAAATCCTTTGCATAAAATACTTCCTCTAGTCCTTGATAAGTAGACTCAGGTATTTTATACTATTTCAATAGACATCGTAGGTTTTAATTCACAAGAGACAGACATCCATATGCGCTTAAAAAAAACAGTTCTATTGGTTTTTATATTTACAGTTTTCCTGGGAGCCCTTAGTCAGGCAAGTGAAATTGGTAAAGCCTTCAGCGAAGGAAAATTCACCGCCCAACTCAGGTACAGGTTTGAACTCGTCGACCAGGGGGGGATAAAACTTAAGGCAAAAGCATCGACGGCTCGATTCCGTCTGGGATACACTACAGAAAAGTTCGCTGGTTTCAGTCTTCATGCGGACATGGAAATGATCCGGGTCATGGGCAGGGGAATGTACAACAGCACAGACAACGGCAAAGTTAACTATCCTATTGTCGCCGACCCGAAAGATACAGAACTGAATCAAGCCTTCCTCTCATACAGTGGAATCAAAGGTCTGGAATTCACGATAGGACGCCAGAGAATTAAACTCGATAACGATCGATTTATCGGGAATGTCGGGTGGAGGCAGAATGAGCAGACATATGACGCCTTTCGATTCTCGAGCACATTCATCCCGATGGCAACAATTACATTCATACACATCACCAATGTCAATCGCATCTTCGGTGCACACCACAGATCCTGGAGTGATCTCGATTTAAATACAAGTGTAATTCACGTCAGTTACAACTTTCCGTTGGGCAAGCTGACAGCCTACAATCATTTTTTTGACAATCAAGATGTCCCGGAGAAATCCCATCAGAATATAGGGATACGTTTTACGGGAAATAGGAGTGTTTCAGAATCAGCACGTCTTCTGTACACCCTGGAATATACCCAACAGAACCGCTTCAAGGATGGAGCCATTGGCCTAAACGCATCTTACAGTTTTATCGAACTGGGATTTTCTGTGAAAAATTTTACCCTCAAAGGCGGGTACGAATCGCTTGGGGGAGACGGAACGTACGCCTTTTCAACTCCTCTAGCCACCCTTCATGCCTTTAACGGGTGGGCGGATATATTTCTGACAACACCCACTCAAGGCCTGATTGATCAATATGTTTTTTTCAATTTTCAGTCGGACTCGGAAAAAAGACCCCTTACATTCAGGGCCGTTTATCACATTTTCAAGTCAGAAATTGATAATCTCGATTACGGTCATGAACTGGATCTTTTGGCACAGATTATTCTTCGAAAGGGATATCTCCTGTTCATTAAGTATGCCCACTACCAAACTCGAGGATACGCGGCCACAACAAAGAAATTCTGGGCCGGATTCCAGTTCAATTTCTAGTTGTAAAGTGTCCGCAAATAAACATTAAGTGTCCGAATACGGACATTTCGACCCCCATTAGAATTCCCATCTCCGTTCTTCAGTTGGCATGAATCATGCAATATTTTTTATAGATATGTGTTTAATGTTATGTGGTTCTCCGTACAAAGGAGTTGTTTGGAATGATTAAAAATTTATTCAAAATTGCCGTCCGAAACATATGGAAAAGAAAACTTTTTTCATTCATCAATATTTTTAGTCTGACCATAGGAATAACCTGTTTTTTTCTGATTATCATCAATGTCAGGGATGAGTTTTCCTATGATAATTTCCATGAAGATAAAGACAGTATTTATCGTGTGGCTTTAGAGAGGATCTACCCGGACAATGTGGTTTTTTACGCTATCATTCCCTTTTCCATCGGTGAAGCCATGGAAAACGACTTTCCGGAAGTCGAGGACATGACACGCCTTTTCGGTTTCGGCCAAGCCGTGGTCATCCAGTATGAAGATCAAACATACGAGGAAGATAAAATCCTTTTTGTCGAACCAAATTTTTTCGACATGTTCTCCATCCCCCTCATCCAGGGAGATCCGAAAACTGTCTTTTCCAACCAGAACTCCATTCTGATGACCAGAGACACAGCTCTCAAGTACTTTGGAGATGAAGATCCGGTGGGAAAATCATTAACTACTCCCCAAGGAGAATTTCTCGTTTCCGGTGTAGTAGAGAATGTGCCAAAAAACTCTCACCTGGAATTCAATTTTCTCATACCGCTGTCTATAACGGGAATTCAAAACCAGCCGAACTATGTCTCATTCTCTTCCCTGACCTATGTCAAGCTCAGCAGTGGTGTCTCCCCCAGCGATATTGAAACAAAAATGCCGGCTCTTGTCGAGCAGTATGCCGCCGGACAGATCCAGGCTCAGACAGGCATCTCTTTCCAGGACTATACTGCCGCAGGAAACGGATACAATTACTTCATGCAGCCCATAGAGGATATCCATCTCCATTCCAATCTTCTCAACGAAATCAAACCCAACGGAAACATCACCTATGTCCATGTCCAGATCGCCATCGCTTTTTTTCTGATCATCATCGCCTGCATCAACTTCATGAACCTGGCAACCGCCCAATCCACATCCCGGGCAAGAGAGGTCGGAATCCGGAAAATCGTCGGTTCCACCCGCGGCTCACTCATCAGGCAGTTCCTTTTCGAGTCACTGGTAATGAGCCTTATCAGCCTAGCCTTGGCTGTAGTGCTGATTCAACTTATTCTGCCCATGTTTAACCAATTGACGCGGAAGCAGTTGGATCTCCAAAATTTACTCGATCCATTTAATATTTTTCTCTTTCTGGCCATAGGAATCTTCGTAGGAATTTTCGCCGGGAGCTATCCCGCTTTTGTTCTGTCGGCTTTTCAACCCATAACTGTTTTAAAGGGAAAATTCGCGACATCCCGTAGAGGAACCTTTTTTAGAAATGCATTGGTCGTTTTTCAATTTGCCCTTTCCATTATCCTCATTTCCATGACCATTCTAGTCTTTACCCAGATGAATTTTATCCAGAATAAGGATTTTGGATTTCAAAAAGACAATGTGCTTGTTGTTGAAAGAGCTTTCTCTCTACAAGCAAGGAGCGAATCATTCAAACAAGAACTGAAAACAATTCCCGGCGTCATCCATGCATTCGGATCAAACACCCTCGTCCAGGGAGGACTTTATGCCGGTGATTTTTTTCGATCCGATCGAGACTCGGAGGTCAAAACAACCCGCGGGATGGTTATCGATGAGGATTTCATCGATACGATGGGATTGGAGATATTGGACGGCCGGGGATTTTCCAAAGAATTCAACGATGACAGGAATATTCTTGTCAATGAGTCGACAATCAGAGAATTTGGGTGGACAGATCCTGTGGGGATGAAAGTCAGAAGGATGTCGGGTCCCGACGACCCAGGCTCAGGGGAGTACACGATAATAGGTGTGGTGAAGGACTTTCATTACGAATCTCTCCACTTGGACATCGATTCTTTCATGTTTTTTAGTTACCCAAGTGAACAGCAGATCTATGGCAATATAAATATTAAGGTTCGCCCTCAGAACTTGGGAGAAACTTTAGCGGCGGTTGAAGAGAAATGGTCACAATTCCTTCCTGGGCAGCCTTTCAGTTACTTTTTCTTAGACGACAGATTAAATGAACTGTACAATAACGAAAAAACTTCCGGGCAGATCTTTAATGTATTTTCTATCCTGACGATATTTATTGCCTGTGTGGGACTCTTTGGGCTGTCGGCCTATATGGCTGCACAGAGGACAAAAGAGATCGGTATCCGGAAAGTGCTCGGATCCACAGGTCCAAAAATCGTTGTTCTGCTTTCTAAGGATTTTTCAAAACTGGTGCTGTTTGCATTTATTCCCGCTGTACCCATATCCTATATTGTTATGGATAAATGGCTAAAGAATTTTTCATACAGAACGGATATCTCCGTCTGGATATTCCTGCTGGCGGGTTTGGCGGCTCTGGTTGTCGCCCAAGTCACGGTCAGTTTTCAGGCCCTCAAGGCGGCCAATGCTCATCCTGCCGATGCCATCAGGTCGGAGTGAAGCAATTTCAGTTTGAATTTAGGGCTAAATAAATCCTCAGAAATTAATTTTTAAAACATCGGTTTTGTAACAGTCTTTGCACCACATCTTTCCACCTTCATAAATGATCTGTTTCTTCAGTCTGCGATGGCACCCTGCACAGACAGATTCGTTTTGAACTTTAGAGCCAAGTTTTATCTTCTTTTTCCGCTTCCTAACCCCGATAAAAACCAAAAACTCCAAAAATAATTCCAAAAAAAGTTCAACCATCTTTGTTTCCCAATCCTGACTTTGCGAAATATTTGTATCACAAGAAAATGAATAAATCAAGAGGTTCTCCAATCAAGATAACTTTTTAGAAATATTTCCACAATAAAAAAACAGGATTGATTTCGATAAGTGCAGATGGAAACTAGAAACAGGGAATTTCCCTACAGCATTATTTTTTGCCCTTTTTTAGCAGCAAGAGTTTTTGGAAGTTTTTTCTCTGTCCTGAAGCTGTACTAGAGAACAGGATGTATGTCCTCCGTATTTATTGAAATTTTTTCATGATTTGGCTTTCCTACTTAATCCATAGATTATGGTTTTTATCTGTTGTAATAAAATGACATATGTGATAATTATTTACGCACTATCATATTAAAACCAGGTTTAAAAACACTTCAACAAACACCCAACCCGAAGGACACTATTGGATAACTCCAACACAGCTGAAAAATATAAGCTGAAAGACGGATCAAAGATTGCGGTCATCGGAGGAGGCCCTTCAGGCACTTTTTTCAGCTATTTTCTCCTTGATATGGCTGCAAGAATAGATCTCAAGCTACATGTCGATATCTATGACAGCCGTGATTTTTCTTCCGACGGCCCTCCGGGATGCAATATGTGTGGAGGAATCATCTCTGAATCTTTGATCCAAGCCCTGGCGACTGAAGGGATTGACCTCCCTCCCTCTGTGGTTCGAAGGGGCATTGAATCCTATATGCTCCATATGGATGCCGGAAGTGTCCGAGTCAAAACACCCACACACGAAAAAAGGATAGGCGCCATATATAGAGGAGCCGGACCACGCGGCATTAAAGAGTCCCAATGGGAAAGCTTCGATGGCTATCTATTGGGACTGGCCAAAGACAAAGGAGCCAACGTGATCAAGGGTAGGCTGGAAAAAGTCGGATTGAATTCGGGGCTTCCTGAAATTCAGATGAAAGGCGGCACTCCACAAGCCTACGATCTTCTGGGAATTGCCGCAGGCGTAAACTCTTCCGCCCTCAAACTATTCGAGAATTTAAACCAGGGATATGCCGCTCCTAAAACAACAAAAACTTTCATCTGTGAATATTATTTTGGAAGAGAAACCATTACAAAAACTCTGGGCAACTCCATGCACACTTTCCTGCTTGACCTTCCCCGTCTTGAATTTGCTGCGATTATTCCCAAAGGAGACTATGTCACAACCTGCATGCTAGGAAAAGATATCGATAAAGATTTAGTGAAGGCTTTTCTAACACGGCCGGAAGTCACAAGGTGTATGCCAAAAAATTGGAAGTGGGATGAATATGTCTGCTATTGCATGCCCAAAATGAATATTAAAGGATCAAGCCGGGCCTTCATGGACAGAATAATATTTATTGGAGACTGTGCAGTCAGCCGTCTATATAAGGACGGAATCGGCGCCGCCTACCGGACAGCAAAGGCGGCTGTTTCCGGCGCACTATTTGAAGGCGTCTCTGCAGAAAGTTTTGAGAAGTTCATTTGGCCGGCCTACAAAAAACTCGAGAATGACAACAAAATCGGTAAGATAATATTTTTTGCCGTTGGACTCATACAAAAAATTCCACTTATGCGCAGGGCCATCTTAAAAATGATCACTAAAGAACAAAACAGAGACGATCATCCCAAACGGATGAGTATCGTTTTGTGGGACATGTTCACAGGCAGCGCTCCCTACCGCACCATTTTATTCCGCATGTTCCACCCATTTTTTCTGGCCAGTTTCATCTGGAATATGATCTTATCAATCCGGATATTTCGCAGGAGGAAACCCGGGACCTAAGAGTCTACGAAGTTCTCGGGAAATGAGCTATTTAATTTGAAACGCCACGAGCCCGGCAGCACTATTATCTTTTATGAAATTGTTGAAAGCCGGAAGATCCGTATTGAGCAGCTCATCGAATCGAGCCTTTTGTGTCTGTAATCGATCCTGGAGTACAGCATGGACTTCACGCTGCTGCTTATTGGGGGCAAAATCCACACTCCCCGATACGTCTCCGGCTAAAACTGAGAGCTTACAGTAGAGTTTCTGAGGATACCGGAAGGATTTGGAATCGCCTTCTGCAATCGTGTTTTGAAAAAGCTCATCTTCGACAGACCGGAGTTTTTTATCCATTTCATCGATAGCTGCCATCATCTCTTTAGAGCCACCACCTACCATCAGGACATCTTTGAGATCATAACACTGTTTCCTCATTAACTCTATCCTGTTGATCATCCCCGAGACGGTGTTGAGATCGGCACGAATTTCCTTTTGAAATTTTATTTGAGCTTTGATATCAGCCAATGTCCCTTCTGAACGAGGATCCTTTCTGACAACAAGTTCTTGTGTGAATTCTTTGCCATCCACGCTGAGCTTAACTGTGTAAGTCCCGGGAGCGACTGTGAATCCTTGAAATCCGCCGCTTGTCCCCCAGCTTAAAATCGGATACCAACCCTCTTGTACCCATGTCGTCATAAATCTTTTTTCTTCGACCACATGAGGATTCCCCGGAGGTATGGTCCTGAGCTTTGCCTGAGTGGCCCCCGAGTGCCTCATATTCCAGGTCACCCGGTTGATGCCGACATTTCTAGACGCACGAAGCGTGCTGATGACCTCGCCCTCCTTGTCCAGGATTGAAATTCTCACCGGACCTTTGGGTGTTGATTTAAGATAATAATTGATATTGGCGCTGGAGGACCCCCGGGGACCTCCCGCAATACTGTGCATCCGGTAGGTGTCGCGGGGATTAAACAGAAAGGCGTCGGATTTGAGGACTTCATCAGTAAGCTGCTGCAGAGGTGTAATATCATCCATTATCCAGAAACCCCGGCCGTATGTCCCCACGACCAGATCATTATAGTGCTCTTGAATCACCATGTGGTGCACGGGAGCATGGGGAAGGTTATTTTGCAGAGGAATCCAGTTTTTGCCGTCATTGAAGGAGACATACAGGGCGTTTTCCGTTCCCAAATACAAAAGACCCTTTCTCACTGGATCTTCATGCACCCAGTGGCAGTAACTGAATACACTCCTAGGGATGTCAGAACTTATAGACTTCCAGGATTTTCCGTAATTCGTCGTCTTATAGACAAAAGGATCGCGGTTGTTCATCTGGTGGAAATCGACCGTGATATAGGCTGTTCCCGCATCGTACCTGGAGGATTCGATGTTGCTGATCGTCCCCCATTCGGGAAGATCGGGAATATTTTCAGTGACATTGGTCCACGACTTGCCTCCATCCCTTGTTATCTGAACAAGGCCATCATTTGTTCCAGCCCAGATTAAACCATCTTCCATAGAAGATTCGGCAATGGCAAAAACAACACATCCGTATTCCACAGCTAAATTGTCTTTGGTCATTCCTCCGGATGGTCCCATTTTGGAAGGATCATTGGTGGTTAAATCCGGGCTTATGATACTCCAGCTTCGGCCGCCGTCTGTTGTTTGATGCACAAACTGGCTGCCCACATAAACCCTATTGTGGTCATGGGGGGATATCGTGATGGGGAAAGTCCAGTTGAACCGGTATTTAGCGGCCGAGGCATACGAGCCATAAATAGATTCCGGCCAAACATGCACGGTTGTGATATGGCCTGTCTTGTAGTTAGCCCGCTGCAGCTGAGCCCCGTAGCTTCCTCCCCAGACAATATTGGGATCAACGGGATCAGGCACGATAAAACCGCATTCTCCACCGGCTGTCGACTCCCATAACGAACTGGTGCTTCCAAAACGTCCGGAGGCACCGGTGCTTGGCCCCTTATAGGCACTGCCGTCCTGTTTGCCGCCGTAAACATAGTATGGAATTTGATTATCCACAGCCACATGGTACATCTGAGCGATGGGCAAGTTAACTCTCTGCCAGGTTTTTCCCCTGTTGAGAGTGATAATGACCCCACCATCGTTCGAAATCATCATCCGGTCAGGAATCATGGGATCGGCCCACATATCATGGCAGTCCCCGCTCCACCGAACGGTTTCAGACGTGTTGCCGCCGTCGAATGTCCGGCTCTGGCTGTTGGCCGCAAAGTAAACTTCGTTTTCATCAGCAGGATTGACCATGACGCGCGAGGCGTAATGCGGCCGTTCATTCAGGAGCCGGTTGTAGCTGGACAATCTCCAGCTGTCTCCGCCGTTTTCGGAACGCCACAGCACTCCTCGGTTGGGATGGCCGGTCTCTATCAAAGCATACACAACCTTTGGATTACTTGGCGCAATAGCAATCCCGATTTTTCCCAGAGGAGGAGAAGGCAGGCCGCGGCCTTCCAGCTTTGTCCAAGTGTCTCCTCCGTCTTTAGACCTCCATATTCCACCATTTGGGCCACCGCTTTCACGACCATACGTATGGATAACCAGCGGCCACATACCTGCAAATAGGATTCGCGGATTGCTGGGATCCATAGCCACTTCGAAACAACCCGTGTTTTCATCCACAAAGAGAACATGCTCCCATGTTTTTCCTCCATCTTCGGTACGGAACACTCCCCTTTCTTTTTGGGGTCCGTAGCAGTGCCCCATGGCCGCCACAAAGACGACATCCGGATTATTGGAATCGATAGCCACGCGGCCGATTCGGCCAGTTTTATCGAGCCCCATATGCGTCCATGTCTTTCCCGCATCTGTCGATTTATAAACTCCGTTTCCTATGGAAATATTGCTTCGGACAAAGGCTTCTCCCGTTCCGGCCCACACGACATTGTAGTCGGAAGGGGCAACAGCAATGGCTCCGATAGACTGTGCAGGCTGGTCATCAAATATTGGCAGCCACGTTGTTCCTGCATCGATTGACTTCCAGATCCCTCCGGATGCAGCCCCGATGTAGTAGACGAGAGGATTTCCCGGCTCCCCGCATACGGCCGACGTCCGGTTTCCCGGAGGCCCGATATGCCGGAATCTGAGCTGGCTGAAAATCTCCGGATTGATGTCCTGGCCGTAGGTCTGCGGCAGTCCGTTCAGAAAGAGCAGAACGGCCAACATCACAACAAAGACACCCATTCTCCAAAATTTTTTGTTGAACTGATTTTTCATGAGGTCCCTCCTTAAGTTATTAAGAAAAAAAAGACTTTACCAATGTAACGACAACGAAAATTGCCAATTTGATTTATCACTTCAGGGATGAGATCATTTTACATCCTCAGAAATGTATTTCAAGTAAAAAGTTCCTTTTGATATTTAACTGAGAGTCTTTTTATGGTAAAGAGTATTTATGAGATCACATAAAAACACTCCATCTATTATAATCCTTACGATCATTTATTTTTCTGTATTTTAAACTTTATCCCTTTTGATCCGTATTTTTTAATATGTATTAATTTGTCTGAATAAACAGTGATAGAATAGAGTATTATGAAATGAATTGAATTATCTTTTTATATCTATCAAATGAACAAAAGGAGATTAAAAAATGCTGCGGGATATCATAACAAAAGAAATCCAAGACACAATCATGAGCCCAAGGTTTGTGTTCACCTTTCTGCTCTGCACCATTCTTATTCTCATATCTGTCTTTACGGGAATTACTAATTACCAGGCAGAACTGAAAGAATACAGCGCCGCCGTGGCTCTGAACAAAAAGAATCTGGACAGCCAGGCCAGCTACCAGACTCTAGGCGGTCTTGGCGTCAAAATCAACAGAAAACCTCAGGTCTTGAGCACATTGGTCAGCGGAGTTCAGGAAGCTGTGGGGCGTCAAGCCTCCGTCAACATTGCATATGACCCGAGTTTGTCCGGTTCCAAATACAGCAGCAATCCTATTTTTGCTGTGTTTGGCGCACTCGACCTAACTTTTATCGTCAAGATAGTCTTGAGCCTTTTCGCCATTCTTTTTACATACGATGCCATAGTGGGAGAAAAGGAAAGAGGAACACTAAAGCTGGCTCTATCGAATAACATTCCACGAGACAGGTTGATCCTCGGCAAGGCCATCGGCGGATTTGTCAGCCTTCTTATTCCCCTGGTCATTCCCATGGTGCTGGGAATGATCATTTTGATGATCTATCCCAACATATCTCTTTCCGGTCAGGATTGGGGAAGGATCGGACTGATTTTCCTCATGTTCCTTCTCTATCTCTCCGTCTTTTTTACCCTGGGGCTTTTTGTCTCATCACGAACGTCCCAGTCCTCCACAAGTTTTTTGATCCTGCTTTTCATCTGGGTCACATTTGTCACCATCATCCCCAAAGCCGCGGTCATGGCTGCCGGGCAGATAAAACCCATCCCCTCTGTCCATGAAATCACGGCTCAAAAGGATGCCTATCTCCAGGAAGTGCAAAAAGAGGCCATTGAAGAGCAGAGAGCGTATTTTAAAGAAAATCCCCAGCCTACAGATAAAGCACTAGTTCCCGCATGGAACGAGGAGATCAAGCTGTGGTTAGAGGAGTTCCAACAAAGATTGACATCACAACTCGATGAGAGGAATGCCGCCATAGAGAGAGATTACCAGATAAAAGTCAGAGGGCAGCAAAAACTGGCAGTTAACCTCTCGCGCATCTCCCCTGCATCGGCCTTGATGTTCAGCACCATGAGCCTCGCCAAAACGGGAATCAGCGAGTATGAACGTTTTCTCAGCTCCATCAGAACCTATAAACCGATCTTCACAAAATGGGTTAATACGAAAATGATGCGAAATCTCAATCTGTCCGGAGGCCAGCAGCCAAAACCCGAACTCGACGATATGCCTCAGCATGAATTTTCAGCCGAGACTTTTGGGGATTCTTTCTCGCGCATGCTTCCAGACCTTGTGCTGATGGTCTTATTAATCATTCTGTTTTTTGTTGGGGCCTTTATATCATTCAACAAATACGATGTCCGCTAAGGGATATGAATTCATAAAAGAGAGGAAATCATGTTAGAAGCCAAAGAATTGACAAAAACATACGAAGACGGGGTTACGGCCCTCGATCATTTAAATTTAAAAGTTGAAGCCGGTGAAATATTCTGCATGTTCGGGGCCAACGGAGCGGGAAAAACGACAGCCATCAATCTCTTCTTAAATTTCATTCCCCCCACCGAGGGTACCGTCATCATCGAAGGCATAGACATGGTCCAAGAGCCATTAAAAGCAAAGGAGTTTGTATCCTTTGTCTCTGAGAATGTCACGCTGTACGGAAATTTTTCCGCATTTCAGAACATCAACTATTTTTCCAAGTTGGCCGGTAAACGAAATCTCACCAGAGACGATTACGCTCAGGTCATGAAACGGGTCGGACTGCAGGAAGAGGCCTTCAACATGAGAACAAAAAATTTCTCGAAAGGCATGACGCAGAAACTCGGCATTGCCATCGCCATTATCAAAGACGCCCCTAATATTATCCTCGATGAGCCAACATCCGGATTGGACCCGAAATCAGGACAGGAATTCCTCGTACTGCTGTCCGAGCTGCGCGATCAGGGAAAATCCATTTTTATGTCCACGCATGACATTTTTCGCGCTAAATTTATCGCCGACAGAGTGGGATTCATGCAAAAAGGGAAGCTGGTCATGCTGAAAACAAAAGAGGAGTTAGCCGGAGAAGACCTCAATCAGCTTTATATTGAATACATGCAGGAGCACGCTGATAGTTAAATTTACTGCTGTTTATTCTGTCAGGGTCTCAACCTATCATGGGCTTCAGGATTCCGGCCAGTTTTTTAATACCTTCCTGAATCTTATCCAGAGACACGTAACTGAAAGACAGGCGAAGATGCTGTGCGCTTGGTTGTCCGGTAAAGAAAGGGTCTCCAGCCAGGAAATAAATATTCTCGTCCTTCGCAGCTTTTTTCACGTCGTCAGATTTTAGCCCATGCGGAAGGGTTATCCAGATAAAAAATCCTCCTGCAGGCTTAGTCCAGGAAACTCCTGTGGGCATAGCGCTCTCTAAGGCAGCCATCAAAACATCCCGCCTCTCTTTATAGACTTGCTTTAACGAGACAATGTGAGGTTCGAGTAATCCCTTCCGGCAGTAGGCCGCCATCGCTATAGCTGAGAGCGGATTAGCACCTCCCCCCATACTTCTGAGTCCGCTCCGAATAAGACGTTTGATAATATTTTCCGGACCCAAAATCCACCCCAATCGCAGGCCGGGCGCAATGATTTTCGAAAAACTACCAAAACGAATCACCCTTTTCCCCTCATCAAGAGAAAAGAGAGTTGGTATTTTTGTTCCTTCATACCCCAGATCACAGTAAACATCATCTTCTATAATCAGCACGTCCTCAACCCTTGCGATCTTCAACAACTCTCTTCTTCTCTTTTCAGATAACGTTATTCCACTGGGATTCTGAAACGTTGGAATGGTATAGATAAAAGACGGCTTAATTCCCTGTGCTCTTAAGTCTTTAAGGGTTAATTCCAGGATCTCCATATTCATCCCATCTTCATCAACGGGAATGGCATGAGCAGACAATCCGTGGTTTCTTAGAAGGAGGAGTGATTCATGATAGCTGGGAGCTTCAACGATCACTGAATCTCCGGACCTGGCAAATAAAGAGCAGCAGTGATCCAGGGCTTGAGACGCTCCTCCGGACAGCATTATTTGGGGCCGCTCCAGAACCTGTCCTTCCTCTCGTCTTATCTTATCTCTCAGATAATCGATAAGGGGTCCATATCCCTGGTTGGGACCGTACTGGAGAGCCAATTCCCCCTTTTCCTCAAAGACAAATTTAAAAGCCGAATTGAGTTCTTTGAGGGGAAAGGTTTCCGGATCGGGCAAACCGTAGATAAAAGATATGGAGCCGGGCGGGCCTGCAGCTTGAACATTGGCAAGTGGATCATAGTTTGTGTTCATTGGTTTTCGCGGACTTTATACGGCCTGGACTCAATCAAGTCCACACATGAAATATCCAAATTTTCCACCGAACCGGATTCCAGAAACTGCTTTTCTATTAATCTGATGCAGGCTCCCCCCACACCGTGGGCCCCTTCTATTACAAGGTGAAGGCCGTTGGGAAGATGACTGGCCGCTTCGGTTCCCCAGATAGGCGGCGTGACAGGATCCATGGTTCCTGACAACAGAAGAATGGGGACGTCCACATGGACAGAGTCGCCAAAATTGTCTGGAATATTGGACTTAGGCCAGAACTCACAGACGGCCATCTGCTGGCGGATACGGGCATCTCCCAAAAATGTTCCCTGCGTAAATCGAACGATCTCCTCATCACTGATTCGGGATATATCTTCTCCGCAGGTCACACAGAGCAGCATCCCCAGCGCCAGCCCTCTGCGTATATTCCGGCTGCTCTGAATACCTAATGTTGCAAACGGCTCATAATCACCGAGAAAGGCTTGATGAATCAAATACGGCACCTGGCGGTTTCTTCCGTAAGAATACATCATCGTCCGGAGAGCCTCCATGAAAGAGGCCCGATCCAAATTCACAAGAACACGTTCTTTGGTCACAGGATGATCGACTAAAACACCGGCCGGCTCTTCATCCAACCGTTCTAAAACAGTCAGGAATTCCTCCTCAAGATTGGGAAAGGCAAATCTGCATTCAGGATTTTCTAAACAGTCGGCCAATAGAAGCTGTATGGCCTCCTGAGCCGATAGAGCATGAAAGAGGGGGTTTTTATTTGCGAGAGGAAGGACACCATTCAGGATCGCAGTGCGGACGGTTTCGGGATGCCGCCGCATATACACAAGAGCCGCCCGTGTACCGTAAGATGTGCCTGTCAAATTGATTTTGTCATAACCTAAAGCAAGGCGGAGGTCGTTCAGATCGTCCGCAGCCAAACAGGTCGAATACATGGTGAGATCGAAGTTTTTCTGTAGTTCCTCAAGACAAACTCGGAAGTTTTCGAGATTAAAGACAGGGTCGAGATAACTTTGAAGATTCTCGTCTGAGGAGGCCAATACACAGTCCAACCGGTTGTCTCCTCCTGTCCCACGCTGGCTGACAAACACAATGTCCCGCTCTTCACGTATCCAGGACTTTTTGTACGCATTGACACTTCGGGTTACATCTCCCCCGGGACCACCTGCAAGAGGAAAAAATGGATCGGGCTTTGGTGTCTCGCTGAAAGCATGAAGGATGACCACCGAGAGCTTGATTGTCCTTCCTTCTTGAGATTCCCGGTTTTCAAAAACCGTGAAAGTCCCCGAAGAAATGTTTCCACCAATAAGAGGATCTTCCTCTGTTTCAAGATCGAGCTGTGATTTCAGGAATTCGACATCAATCGGAAGAACCTCTTTTTCTACGGCTGTTTTATCTCGACAGCTGAAAGAAAAGACACTTACTAACATAAAACCAACAACAATCCAGATTAGGGCTGATCTTTTCGTATGCTCTTTCATGAAACTATTTTATATCAAAGCCAAAGCCGGAAGACAATCATCATAATCGCACATGATCATGAGCGAAGGATTCGAGGATTCAAGGATTCTAGGGAACGTATAGAAAACCGCATGATTGACTGAGTCGACAATTCGACACTATAGATGCTTTTATCAGATAAAAGGTTGATTTTTTACTTGTTTTGAACGGCCAAACAAAATAATATAATCAACCGGAGGATAGAATGGAAAAAAGATCACTGACCCTCAAAGGCATCAACACGGTCTTGATAATTCATCTGATTGTCTCCATCCTGGTCATCGTTTCATCTTATCTCTCTCTCCGCCATTTTTTTGCAGCCAACTTTCCGACATCGATCTATGACGGTTCTTTTTGTGATATTTCCGCCTTTTTCAACTGCGACAGCTCAGCCTACTCTTTCATTGCTAAGATATTCGATGTCCCCCTCGGATATTTTGGAATAGCCATTGGACTCGCCTCTCTTATGGGGATTATTTTCCCGTCAGCCGCTTTTGAACGAACCAATATTTTCTTAAACTTTTTTAATGTGCTCGGTATAGCGGGTTTGATTTTCATTTCCTTATTCGTGCTCAAGAGTATTTGTCTCCTCTGTCTAGCATTTTACCTCTTCTCCTTTATCAACTTTTGGCTCTACTCCAGATACGGCATCGACTCTGAAAAAGGATTTATAAGGAGGCACCTCCAGCCTAATATGAGATTTCTCTTTGGCATCGGGCTGCTGACCTTAATTGGAGCCCTGAATATCTATGCCTTTCACCATGCTAAAATTGAGGCTCAGGGCGGCGGCGTGGCCAATAGAATCGTCCAGCAGTACTTCAACCTTCCCAGGGTAAAAAATCCAAGTATCATCTCTCCTTACTACACGGTTCAAGCCACAGAGAATTTTGATGATGCTCCTATCAGAATCATCGAATGGGCGGATTTTCAATGTCCGGACTGCCTCAAGCTTCGGAATGACTTGGAAGATCTCAAAGAAGAATTCGGAGATAAAATGAACATTGTCTTCCAGTTCTTTCCCCTGGACGGAAAATGCAATTCTGTTCAGGAGAAAAACCGGCATCCCCAGGCCTGCGATCTCTCTTTTATGGCCGCACATGATCCAAGTAAATTCCTGGCTATTCACGATGAGATATTCGATAACTTTAACAAAGTGAGAGACTTAAATTGGATCAAAAATCTTGCACAAAAATATGGTGTCGAAGAGGCCTTAAAAGATGAAAACACGATAAAAATTGTCACGGATATTATCGACACCGGAAAAGAATACAAGCCCACATCCGACCGGTTCACCTTCGGCATTCGATCGACACCGACAATGATTATCAACGAACGGATGGTCATCGGCACTCTGCCAAAAGTCCAGCTCAGAGCCATTTTTCAGGCTATACTGGATCAGAAGTCTAAGGACGAGAAAACAGGATTTATCGAAGACTGGAGATGATTTTTTTAATCATTTCTTCTCTTTTTTCACTTTTATGGTCAATTTTTTCCGGATTCTCGTGATGACAATTCGGGCATTCCAGCTTCATATCTTTTTGGTTTCCTTTTTTTGTTATCCGTCGAGAGTAAAAAACACAAAAATCATCAAATCCCAGAGAGTGTGACTGACACAAATCAAAATAATTGACTTATAGCGAAGATACAAAAAGCCCCAGAATAATCCACATACTCCTGCTGAGAGGACCAGCATAATATTTCCACTCGCCGCATGCACGAGAGCATATAGAACAGAAGCAAAGACAAAGCCCCAATATCTTCCAAACCGTTTTTCCCAGTGACGCTGCAGGTAGCCTCTCCAGAATAATTCTTCTCCCGGCCCGATTAAAACAATCATAAACAACACTATCCTCAGAGCAGAAGCATTTTGTTTAAAGCTGTAAACCTGGCTGATCTCAACTCCGGCGAAGGGAAAGATAATCCTTGAGACTTCGTTCCCAACAAAAAAAACAGCATAAAGAAAACCGGCGGATAGAATGCCGAGACCAATTTTTTTTAGCAGTCTCTTATGGATGTCCTTGAAGATCAGGTCCAGATATGATTTATCCGAAAAAAGTCCAAAAGAGACGAGCACAGCCAGATTCAAACTCATCCACCACCAGAAATCGAATCCCCCAATCCGGCGAATCGCAAAAAGCGGGACAAACAGGAAAACAGCCAGAATGGCAGCTAAAAAAGATTGCGACTTAACAGAAAGATTAGAATTAAGAGTCATTTAAGCTTCAGAATAAATTGAAGCCATACCGCTGTTGTACAGAGCAGCCCGAAAACAAGGTTGTGTTGGGCTGTCGCACCGTCCAGGATGACGAAATCCATGGGCTGACGGGGGGTGTGTCTGTGAATGCCTCTCCCCCACAGCTTTAACGCACTGGGCAGGCCAAGCAAAACGACAACAAAAGTCCACGGCATGGCCGCAAGGTGACCGGACATCAACCGTGGGACAAGAATCAATCCAACAACAATCACAAAAGGCCCAAATATCAGGAACCCATAATAGGACAAAGATCCTTTGTCTCCGAAAAGAGAGGCCACTGTCGCGACTTTTCTCTCTGTGTCTGAGGAGACATCCCTCCAGTTATTGGCATGGAGGATTGCGCTGACCAGCATGGCCATGGGCACTGTCCAGAAAACAGGAATCCAGGAAAAATCGTTTGTCTGAACAACCCAGGCCCCCAGGGATCCGAGAATGCCAAAATTGAGAAAAACAGCCAGATCTCCAAACGCATGGTACTTCAATCCGGCATAAAAAACGCCAATAAAAACCCCAACACCTCCAATTATCAGAAGGACAGTCCCCGTCATCGAGACAAGCGTCAAGCCCAACGCCGAGCCGATGATAAAAAGAGCCACAGAAAAGACTGTGGCCTGCTTGGTCGTAATCCATCCGCGAACGATGGCCCCGCTGACTGGAGTGACCATCTTGTCCAAGCCTCGCTTGAAATCAAAGACATCGCTCAAAATATTGGCTGCCGAATGCAGTATCATCATGGCCAATAGAGCCAGGACAAATCTCAGAATATCCAGAGACACCTCCCCCGCAACTACGGCCAACGATGTGCCGAATATAACAGGCATGGTGGATGCAGGCAGAGCCCAGGGCCGCATAGCGGTCAGCCATTTTTTTAAAAAGGGTACGTCTTCGTTCTGCATGTTTTCAATCATGGGTGATTTGTCCCTTATTACTCAGAGAACAATAATATCAAATCCATACTGCTGCTTTAAATCAATTAAATGTTTTTCAAATGTCCCGGATTTTTTGTCCTGCTTGATCTTCTCCTCTATCTCCGATCGGACTTCCTCAAAAGGTCGTGTTTCCTTCTCGCGGCTCAAAACTTTAATAATATGGTATCCGTACTCTGTTTCGACAACATCGCTGATTTCTCCCACCGGTACTGAAAAGGCCGCATCTTCAAATGATTTAACCATATAACCACGGCCGAAATTTTCGTACAGCCCTCCACTGTCTTTTGAGCCAGGATCCTCTGTGAATTCTTTGGCAAGACCGGCAAAATCTTCTCCACTGTGGGCTCGGGCAAGAAGGGCTTCCGTTCTTTTTAAGATTTCTGCCTTTTCACTTTCCGTTTTACCCTCGGTGAGAAACAGGATATGCCGGACTGAAGCGGTCTTATCCTGTTCATAAACCGCAGAAATTTCTTCATCTGTCACCGTGATCTCCCGGTCAAGCAGAACGTTTAAATAATTCTGGATAACAAGATCCTCCCGGATATTCTCTTTAAATTCCTCTTCATCCAGTCCTTTGTCTTTGAGCGCTTTCAGAAAGGCTTCCGGCCCTCCCGCACGAGAGTACTGATAATTCAATGCCTCATCCAATTTCTCAGGAGACACCACCGTTTTTGCATCCCGGGCCGCATCGAGAAGCAGCTTTCTTTCGGCCATCTGGACCGCACTCAGTTCCACAACGTCTTTCAGCTGCGAGGCATCAAGCCCTTTCAATTCTTGGATGCTATTGCCCATGCTCGTCTGCAAAAATTGGATGACCTCACCCGTGGTGATTTTAAAGTTTTTTGACACAACAAGAGAAACTGTTTTTGCCGGATCTAGAGAAGGCAGGACAGCAGACAGCTCTTGGGCCAACATAAAGGCGGGATTATTCTTATTGAGCCCGGCTTCGTCCCCTTTCTTGCCGCATCCATATAGTCCAACCAACAACACAAAACAGATAACAATAGTTTTTTTCACTTCAATCTCCTTTCTTAAAAAGGTGGGGAGGGATGGTAACACAGAAAGAAATCACCGTCAATTAAAGGAATAATTAAAGGGACATCATACTTAATTCCGTGTGAATTAAGTATGATGTCCCTTTAATTATGATGTCCCTTTAATTCATCGCGCCAGGTACCGCCCCTTTGGAAAAGGAAATGTAAAATTAGTGTCGTCTTTTATTTTTTATAAGATAGGAGGTGAAGGAGCGGCCGTCGATTTTTGTGTACTTAAAGTTTGCATCTCCTTCAAACTCGACTCCATCAAGATTCAAAGGTTCAGAAAATTTGGTGTATTTGAAATCGGCATTTCCCCGAAATTCAGCATCTTCAAAACTTACACCCTCCGGGAATTTTGCATATTTAAAATTGGCATAATCCCGGAAAACGGACTGCGCAAAATCGACGGATTCCGGAAATTTGGTGTATTTAAAATTCGCGTCATTTTTGAATTTTGAATCTTGAAAACTCACTTCGGTCGAAAATTTAGCGTACTTAAACAGGGCTTCTTCCTCATAGGTTGTATTTTTAAAATTGGCTTTTCTCAAAAACTTTGCATATTTAAAGGCTGAGGCTTCTTCAAACTCACTTCCTTCAAAACTGACATCTTCGTAAAACACGGCATTGTAAGTTTCATTCTTTCTGTCAATATGAAGATAGGCCAATACGTCTCCCGTAAATGTGCAGTCGATAAATGAGAGAGAGCTTCGCACATGACAGGAAAAAGATTGGGTCGACAGCCGGCCTACCCTTGATTTTCGAAGAGGTTTATCCGCTGTCACATCATCAAGAGTTCTAAAGTCCAGGTCACCAATAATCACGGCATTTTTGTAGATCACATCCTGACCTGCATTAATCTGGTCTAAAATATCCTCAGCCTGGACCCGAGTTTGAGCCAGTGAAAAAACCGGGACCATACACAGCATCAAAACAATAAATATTTTTAGAGCCTTCATTTTTTTTATCCTCCTATAGAGTTAAAAGCAGTGTCTTTCACTATATATAGACGAAAATAAAATCATTTGGTTCCCTTTAAAAAGCAAATATGTCAAAGATGTCCAAGACCTTCAGCATTAAGACAAGAGCCCCATCTTTGACGTCTGTTTCATTTTTTAAAGCAGTCAGAGCCTGGGTGTTTTGGGCAAGGAGGGCCGAAGTCCACAGCACGGCTCGATTTTGGGCCGGGCGTGCCTGTGTCCAGGAATCCAGAAGGGATTGAGCCGCCTTGTCTTTCCCCAGCCGTTTGAGCGCCATAACACCAAAGATGTGATTTGTGTCCCAGGACAACTTCCTTTTTTCCGTGAAATCAACGATATTTTGATACAACTGACGTGCTTTTTCTCTCTTCCCCATTTTTTCGAAAGCCAGGGATAAAACAAAGTTTTCCAGTCTTTCATCCCTTTCGAAAGGACGTCCAACACCTAAGTTTTCGGGCCATTCTTTAGCCCCTTCAGCAAGGACAACAGCTTTGTCGTATTCCCCGGAGGCCAGATTTTGGGCAGCGAGGAGTATGTTTGCCTGACGGTAGACTACATGGCCTTCCCCTGCTCCTTCATAGGGCAAGATGGTCGCCTTCTTCAGGACAGACAGGCAGTCCCCAAAACGATCAGCCCTTAAGAGAGAACGGGCATAGTCCATGGCCAGCACATAGTGTTCCGGAATTCGTCGATAGAATTCTCCTGAGATTTGGAGGGCCTCCTCATTCCGGTCGAGAGACAGGAGGTAGTCTATCAGAATATGGGCCGCCCGCCAGTCCTTTTGCCCTAAGGACATGGCCTTCCTGTAGTCATCCAGCACCTTTTCAGAATTATTTTCGTCCATGAAAAGCTGTCCTCGAGTGAGATAAAAAGGCGCAAAGTCCGGTTTTTGGCCGCAATCCAAGAAAAGCTTTTTTGCTTCCTCTCCCCTATCGAGATGCCAAAGGATCAAACCCAAGTAATAACGGAATTTCCAGTTGTTCTGCTGTGAGGATGCCCAGCGGAAAACGGGCAGAGATTCCTGCCGGAATGGAAAAATGAGATAGGGAGAGGCCGTCACGGCCTTCTCCAGATAAACACGGCTTTGGTTTGGATCGTTCTTACGGTAGAGCCAGGCCAGCCAAGTGTTGATGACTGGAGTTGGAGGGCCCATCTTCAAAATTTGCACAGCTTCCTTATCTTGGCCCAGTTGGATGTAGAGAAGGGCTGTTTCCATATAGGTTTCCTGGGGGAATTCACTGCGAATCAAGGAAGTGAAATTTTCCAGGCTATTGGCCTCTTGATCCAGGAGAAAGTGCTCGAATCGGGCCATATGGCAGAGAGGATCGATTTCGAGAAGGCGGGTCAGGAAAGATTCGGCTATATCGATCTCTCCTCTAAGACGAAAAATAACAGCCAAAGTTTGATATCCTACCAGGTTATAGGCGTTGTAGTCCAATGAACGGCGGGCATATTCCTCAGCCCTGAACAGATCGTTTTCCTGGAGGAAGAGGACCGCCATCTGAGCATAAGAGGCGGACCGGTATTCCATAGAACGCGCTGCCCATCCGAAGGCTTCTTTGGCATCAACCTTTTTTCCGAGTCGGTCGTTGATCAAGGCATAGATAAAATTCCCGCCTGGGTTGTAGGAGTCAACCGCAAGAACCTGAGAGGCATAGGTCAGGGCCAAATCGTACTCGGCACGGCGGAAGTACAGCTCGGCTATCCGTGTTTTGGCCCGAATGTGAGAGGGATCCTTTTTGAGACAGTCGCGAAATTTTGCCAGGGCAGATGGGTAGTCTCTCTGCCGGGCATATTCTTCACCGGCAATGAAGAGACCCTCGGGAGAGAGCCAATCAAAATCCTTGTCCATAATTAGGGGTCTCTGAAGCTTGTTGGCCGCCTCGTTACTGCTGTAAAAGAGTTTTTTCTCACCCACTGTGACAACCACATCACCTTTGATTTCCGGGAGAGGAACAGATTTCTTATAAACCTCCATTGGCTTGAGAGAAATTCTTTGAGAAAAAACCTCGTTCTTCCCGACCGTAACCACCAGATTTTCGTTCAGATACTGCAGAGCACAAATCCCAAGAAGGAGATTTTGCCCTTCCCGTTTTACATTCAGAGATCCGTAGGGTGAGCCGTCCACAAGGCCCCCTATCTCTTTGATGGGATACCAGATTTCCTGCCAGCGGATGACGGAAAGAGGTTCAAAATAGGCATGCTTAAAGGGAGTGAGGCTGCTTGAAGCGGCCTCTTGGTTAAACATAAGTCCCGTCTGGGGCTCTGTGTACTGTCTGTTATTGTCCGCATCCGTAAGCAGGTCATGCCAGATGCCGCCATCCCGGGCCAATGACCAGATCCAGAGTTTCTGTCCGGGCTTATCGTCATAGAGGGCCCAGTGGCCGTAACCAAAATCCTGGTTTTCCCAATACCCTCCAAAATGTTCATCGTACACTCCAAGAATATGATAGGATTTACTGGATTCAAAATTGTTGTTTTTGTAGAAGGAGACATCCCGGCCATTTTCGTGGATAGGCCAGGGATGAGCGTCTCCTCCGTGGCCGATATAGTTCGTTCCGGGGTAAAAATAACGAAGGTCGCTCCCTACATCCTGGGCTGCCGTCATCCAGTGGTAGAGGGGTTGATGGAGAGGAGTGGGATTGAACCAGAAACACTCCGTGGAAATAAAAGCCTTGTCTTTGGGCAGACGAATGTTGACCCTCCACTGTGTTCGGGACGGGAGGTCCATGGCGCCAATGATGCAGCTGACGCTGCCGTCCGGATTCTCCCTGTAGAGATAATCGACCGGATTGGCTGTCGTGGGCGCATGACCGATCAGGCCAAAATTGAATTCGATTCCCCCCGATGTCCAGGGCCCTCTCATTGCAATATTTCTGAACTTGACAACCTTGTTGAAATAGATAAATTCCTTTTGGGTTGATTTTTCTACGGCCCCCCAGAGTTTTCCACCGATCTCCGGAAAAACCCAGAGCTTAATATAAGGATTCTCAAGGACGATCGTTTTCCATTCCTTTTCGCTGCCATTTGCGCTGTACCCATCAAAACGAAAATAGGGATAGATCCTGCCAATATTGGCCATAGGATTGGGATCGTTAAAGGGATAGGTCTTCATAAGACGGATTTCCTCCTTCACCGTGGCCTCCTGGGACACTAAAAAATCATTGAAACTAAAACAAAAAAACAAAAGGATCAAAACGATCTTTACTTCTCGTCTTTTTTTCATTCTTTCACTCCATTTTCCCTAGTCTGCTGATAAACAGAACAAAACATTAATATCACGAAAAATCAAAAAATATCAACAGCCAAGGGACGTGAGCATATAATTTAGGATCATCTCCAAAAGAGTTGGCAGGATCATAAGGGTTCAAGGATTCGAGTAAGCAGCAGTCTCAGTTCCAAGTAACATAGCAGAAGGATATAGACGAAAAACCTATCGAGGCGCTGGCCGGAGTGATCGGTGGAGAAAACTCAAAAAGATTTCCTTTCTCTTTTTAATTCCTCTATAATCGTTGTACACAAAAATGAATCTTTACTTATTCAAGGAGGATGGACACCAATGAAAAAGATTTCAAGACGGAATTTTTTCAGCACCAGTCTTTCTGTAGGAGCAGGTGCAGTGATGACAAAGGCTTTTTCCTTTGCTCAAACAGGGACCCCATCAAGCCTCCCTGTAATCCTCGTCGCCCACACGAACGAAACAGGGAAAAAAGCCATAGAAGCAGGCTGGGGCATACTTTCCAGCGGCGGTTCGATATTAGACGCCGTTGAAAAAGCCGCCAATATTATCGAGCTGGACGGAGAAGGGACCAGTGTCGGATACGGAGGACTTCCCAATGAGCATGGAGTCGTCCAATTGGATTCTTCGATTATGGACGGCAGGACCTATAGTGCAGGTTCGGTTGGATGTCTGGAAAACATCAAAACACCCTGCTCTGTGGCCAGAATCATCATGCAGAGGACAGACCATGTGATGCTTGTGGGGAAATATGCCCTGGAGTTCGCCAAGAAATGGGGATTTAAGGAAGAAGATCTCCTCACAGAAAAAGCCCGTAAGATCTGGCTGAGATGGAAGGAAAATCACAGCGACCGGGATGACTGGGGACCTCCCGAGCATCTCAAAGATCTCAAATCTTCAGATGACCCGGATATCGATACCACCACAGGAACAACCAATGTCCTGGCAGTTGATAAAAACGGAGACATTGCAGGGATCACAACAACCAGCGGACTCAGCTACAAGATACCCGGCCGTGTGGGCGATTCGCCTATCATCGGGGCCGGGCTCTATGTGGATAACGAAGTCGGAGCCGCAGGTGCCACCGGAAGAGGAGAAGACGTGATCAAGTCCTGTTCCTCTTTTTACATGGTCATGCGGATGAAAGAAGGCCGGACACCCCAGCAGGCCTGTGAAGATGCCATGAAATTGATCGTCGAAAAATACAAAAAAGTAAACCCCAATTTCTATCCGGGCGAGACTTTCCGCGCCATCAATAAACGGGGCGAAGTTGGCATCTGCAGTATGCGTGGACGAAGGGCTCCCAGCATGTCCGTTATGAATGCATCGGGATACCGGCGTCATCAAGGAACAATTGCTTTTCCAACCGAATAAGATAGAATAAAGATAGAGAGGAATAAATGAAAATGATTTCCTTGATGCTGCTCCTAATATTCGGCCTATTTTTTTCAAAGACTGCCCTGACTGCCCCACAATCATACCCTCCACAGGTTGGAACAGTTCACCCGGATTTCGTGCTGCCGCAAATCGATTCCCGCCAGCCTGTCTCTCTTTCCCAATTCAGGGGAAAGAAAGTTCTTCTCATCAATTTTGCCTCATGGTGAGCGGGCTGCCGCAGACATGTGCCAGTTTGGCACAAAGCGACACAAGAATGGGTCAAACAGGGCCGATTAATCGTTTTGGGAATTGCACAGGAACAGCACGGCGACCGATGCCGCCTTTATACCCAGTGGCAAAAGTTTGATTTTCCTATCCTCCATGATCCGATCAACCTTATGGGCGCAAAAGTCGTTCCCCTTATGCTGGCTATCGATGAACAAGGGATAGTGAGAGCCGTAGGACCGAAGCTTGAAGACTTTGAAGATACTTTTCTCAATAAAGACTTTCTCGCCGGTGAGGAAGCTCCCCCTCCAGCCGCAAAACCCTCAGCCCCCGATATTGATGCCCTGCAAAAAGAAGCAAAACAATCCAATTCAATCGAAGCCTGGCGATCCCTCGGTGATGGACTGATACTCTGGCATGGACCCGACCGGCTTGATGAAGCCATTAGGGCCTATTCGCACAGTCTTCAGATAGACCCCACAGACGATCTCAGCCAATTTCGCCTCGGAGTCTGTTTTCTCAAACGGCACGAATCCGGATCGCGTCAGCCTGGAGATTTTCAGAAAGCAGCAGATCTTTGGGGCCAAGCACTGGAGACAGATCCCAACCAATACATTTGGAGGCGGCGCATTCAGCAGTACGGGCCCCGTCTGAACAAGCCCTATCCTTTTTACGATTGGATGGCACAAGCTCAAACAGAGGTCAAAGAACGGGGGGAAGAACCTGTCGTAATCCAATTCCCACTCAGCGGTTCTGAAATCGCGCAGCCGGTGCGGAAGTTTCTCGCAGATTCGGAGAAAAACTCCTCCCCGGACCCCGATGGGCTTTTAGGTCGAGATACAATGGGGCTCATTGAAATTGAAGTCGCGGTCGTTCCTTCACGTATTCGCTCCGGAAAGTCAACCCGTGTACACATTGATTTTCTTCCTGCAGAATCTCTTGAGGCCCACTGGAATAACGAGGCCGAACCGCTGCGGATTTGGGTAGATCTTCCCGAAGGCTGGGAAACAAAAAGCCTTCTTTTATCCGCTCCGCAGCCAGAAGAGATTGAGAGTATCGAAATGCGCCATATCGACTTTGGAATCCTTACGCCGGAAGGCCTGGATCCAGGACCTATTCAGATAACCGCTTATGCCCTTTATTATGTATGTGAAGGAAAAAATGGAACCTGTCAATTCCTCCGCAAAGACATAAAAATCCAAATTGAAATCGTGAAGTAGCAAACCTGAACTTTTTCTTTTCACTTTTCGTATGTAAAGATATATCCGGTGACATCGGAAGGAGAAAGGAATGTTAAAAAACTACTTTAAGATCACTCTGCGAAATATCTCCCGGAACAAATTGTACTCGGGCCTTAATATTGTCGGCCTGGCCATAGGACTGGCCTGCTGTATTCTCATCCTGCTCTATGTGCATGATGAACTCAGTTACGACCGCTTTCATGACAATGCGGACAGTATTTATAGAGTGGAGCCGACGGTTACGACCTCGGAGCGGACCATGTATCTGTCCGTTAATGCCCACGTTCAAGGTCCGATACTCAAAGAAGAATTTCCTGAAGTTTTAGAATATGTGCGGTTTTCTTCATACGGAAAAAAAGTCATTGAATATGAAAACATTTCTTTTTCTGAAGAAAAATTTGTCTATACGGATGAATCGGTTTTTACAGTTTTTTCATTCGATATGATATTGGGCAATCCAAAAGAGGCTCTTGTCAATCCCAATACTGTTGTCATTACTGAAGAAATGGCAGAAAAGTATTTTGGAAGTGACGATCCAATGGGAAAGAGTTTAAAAGTCAATTACAACGCCCTCTTTACAGTCACCGGCGTTATAAAAAACATCCCCTCATCATCTCACCTTAAGCCGGATTTTCTTGCGTCTTTCAGCACACTGGGTCTGGAGCCTTCGACAAATATT
>SDBU01001724.1_pt1 | contig 30377 bp, 28 predicted proteins | sample 2277071 | NCBI WGS metagenome assembly SDBU01 (sample SAMN10397929, study PRJNA504765) | marine sediment metagenome | isolation source: marine sediment core GS08_GC12, 126 cmbsf | place: Arctic Ocean: Gakkel Ridge, Loki's castle | collected 2008 | reverse complement strand
CAGGAGTGGCCTGACCCCTGGCAGAAGCCTGGCAGGGCTGGTTGGGGTCCCGGAGTCTCGGTGCTGGCATTTGGGAAGAATGGCCTCCTCTACTACCGCTACTATGGTGATGGGCACCTGCGCAGCTACGACCCTCAAACGGGCGAGGTCCGGGACTGGGGCATAATGACTCTGCGCGGCAACTCCGAAGTGCAGGTGAGCGCTGAAGGCGGCGGAACCACCAGTGTGGCGGATGACGGGACGCTTTACTTCAAGGCGAGGCTCAGCAAGACTGGCAAGAGAAGGCGTGGGTTGGCATGGTTCAATCCCTCCCAGCTCAAGAAGTCCAAACTGCTGCACCGTGAACTTTGAGGCGGACAGCTACCGGCTAACCCGCCCTGGCAACCGCACCGGCCTTGAGACAGCGAGTGCAGATGCGCATCCGCTTTACCTGTCCATTGATATTGGCGTGCACGGTCTGCAGGTTAGGCTTGAAGCGGCGCTTGCTGATGCCACTGGTCTTCCTTCCGAAACCACCCTTGCGCTTGGCAATGCCTCTCCTGGAGATGGCATTTCCCACAGAGGGCCTCCGCCCGCACAACTCGCACACCCAGGCCATCGGTCTCACTATCCTTATCAGAGGTTCTACCAGGTCAATTATCTCACCAGGTACCCAAGTTTTGGCTTCCCCGGCAGACTTGACATTCGCAGGATAAACATTTTATCACCGTCTTCCTGCAATGCAAGCCTTTTCTTGGTGCTGGTGCCTGCAATCTGTAGTCTCGCGTGATTTGCGTTGGCAGTCGGCAAGCAATCCACTATAATGCCGTCTTACAGTGAATACATTCTGACCAATTTTTCAGACCGGAGGAGCGACGCATGAGCAAGTGGGACGGGAAGATTGATATTCTCCTGGTGGGTGGGGGGATGATCAGTCAGGAAGTGATTCTGCCCACCATCTTTCAGGAACGCAAGCGCGGCAACGTGGGCAGGATTATGATTTCCTCATTGGTATCGGACATTATCGTGAAGAACCGCGAGCTTTTCCCCGACGAGGAGTTCGAAGGCTACCCCGACCCGGACAAGGTTCCGTTAGGTGAGCCGCAGCCCGAGCTTTTCCGAGAGGCGCTGTCGAAGCTCTCAGCGCACGGCGTGGTGATTGTTGCCACCCCCGACCACCTGCACACCCCCATCATCATGGCAGCACTGGAAGCCGACCATCACATCATCTGTGAGAAGCCCTTGTGCCTGAAGGTGAATGAAGCGCACGAGATTACGGAAGCTGCCCAGGCCAGGGCGCTTTATGTGTTCACCGACTATCATAAGCGCCACGACCGGGCGGTGCGGGCGCTCCGCCGGCGATACAGGCAGGGCCTCTTAGGAGAGCTGCTCCATGGACATGCCTGGATGGAGGAGAAGCGGGAGATGTCGCTGGTCAACTTTGCCGCCTGGGCTGAAAAAAGCTCCTCCTTCGAGTACATCGGCGTGCATTACGTCGATGTGTTCTATTTTGTGACCGGGCTTTTGCCCAAGCGACTGGTTGCGTTTGGTCAGAAAAAGTTCTTACCGAAGCATGGCAAGGATGCCTACGATGCCATCCAGGCGGTTATCGAGTGGGAGGATGGCTCGGTATTCTGGATACAGACTCACTGGGTAGGCTCCGACCATTACAGCGGCTTGACCAATCAGGGCTTCCAACTATCGGGCACGGAGGGTGAATACTGGGCTGACCACAAGGACCGCGGGCTTCATTTCGTCACCCAGGAATTGGGGTTCGAACACTACAACCCCAACTTCTTCAAAGACTATGATAGTTGGGACCCGGAAGGTGGTGTCGATTACGTGGGCTACGGCTACGAGAGCATCAAACAGGGTCTGGATGACATCCGTTTGATTGAAGAGGCCACCCTGGACCTGTCCGCAGAGGAAGCATTCAAGAAGAGAAAAGAAATCATCGGGAAGCTGGCGGACACCAGGCCCGTCCCGGAGCAAGCGCTTATAGGTGTGGCTGTCAATGAAGCCGTCAAGCTCAGCGTGGAGAATGACAGCGCTTACGTGGGCTTCGACGAGAAACTGTACCCGAAGCTGCTTTAGGGTGACGGATTCAGGCTAGGTGTTTGCAGGAGGCAGGGCAGGGTCCGAGTCGGCATCGGGCGAAGCCAGTCCTGCTTTCTGGTGGGCAAGGTCGGCAAGAGTTATTTTTCCCAGTTCCTGGGCGCGGTCAGCAGTTTCCTTCCATTCCTCGACAGATACAGGCTGGTCAGTGCGGGTCCCCAGCCAGAAGAGCAGGTAGGCTAACCCTTCGTCGATGGCAACGCGCTTGATCTTGGTGAGTCCTTCGGAGTCCCTGGCGGCGGCATAGAACTCGAAGGCATCGTTCAGTTTGCCGTGCTCAAAGCAAAGGTCCCCGTAGCGCGTAAGAACCTCGGGAGAGACGTCCTTGGCATTGAGCAGTTCCCGCTTTTCCATGCAGTTGGGCACTTTAGTGGCCTTGGTCTTGAGAGTCTTGCGGACGCGTCGCTTCAAGTTTCCTCCATTGTCTTCAGCCCTAAGGACAGGTTGTGAGCTTCAGGAGGATTTATTATAACGGGAGAGCCGTCTCTTGGGAATCCTTTCTACAATGCTGTTTGCACTTGGTTTTACACCGGCCTGCTTGATAATGAGCGCACACCAGTCAAGTTTCGCGTAGTATTTGTGAATTGCTAAGAGGATGCCTTGTTCATGAATGTTCGAACCTGGTTGGCAAGACTTGTTGTGATACTGTTGATGGTGGCTTTGACGGCGGGGCTCTGTGGATGTAGGTCGAGTAGGACGAAAGCTTCTTCCCCTGCCGAGAGCGAGTTCATCATCAAGCAGCAGGACGACCTCTGGCGCTAAAAAGGATTGCGCCCGCCTAACTACATACCTACAATATATTCCATGTCAAGGGGTCCAGTAATAGCGATTGACGGGCCAGCCGCCAGCGGCAAAACCACCGTGGCACGATTGTTGGCCAGGCGGCTGGGGCTGCTTCATCTTCACAGCGGCGCGCTGTATCGCGCCCTCACGTTATTGGCTTTGAGGAAGAAAGCTGACCTCACCGACGGGGGCACTTTGGTCACACTCCTAAAGCAAGCACACATCACTCTGAAGCACACTCCTGCCGGAACCAGGGTTCTACTTCAGGGCGAGGATGTTACCGATGCCATCAACCAGCCTCTCGTAACTGCCCATGTCAAACACATCGCTGAGGCTGGAGAAGTCCGGTGGGCACTCCTGCCCTTGCAGCGGGCGCTGGCTGCCGGTGGTGCCGTCGCTGAGGGACGGGATATGGGCACGGTGGTGTTTCCCGAGGCACCATGCAAGTTCTATCTGGACGGCAACCTGACTATAAGAGCTGGTCGTAGATACCTGGAGCTTAAGGGGCGTGGTGAGCAGGTAACCTTAAAGCAGGTGCGCCAGGAAATTGAAGCCCGGGACCGGCGCGATGCCTCCCGGGACCTGGCGCCGCTGAAGCAGGCGGAGGATGCCTGGTATGTCGATGCCTCCGACCTCAGTGTCCAGGAGGTTGTCAATGAGCTTTACCGGGGCTGTCAGGAAAAGTTGAGGGGGGAGCTGGCGCCGATGGGTAGCCAATGCCTGCGGACCTCCCAGGGTGAGCGGTCAGTTGGCGCTCTGGATGCAGGTCCCTGGTGGTATAAGCTATTACGGTTCTGGGCGCGACTGCTCTTCATCCTGTTCTTTCGCATACGGGTTTTCGGTCGGGATAAGGTGCCTACCCGGGGTGGTGTGGTGATTGCCAGCAATCATCAGAGCTTTCTGGACCCCGTCATTATCCACATAGGTATCGAGCGGCCCATCCACTTCATGGCCAGAGAAAACTTGTTCGTGAACAAATTCTTTCGCAGGTTAATCTCTGGCCTGAATGCGTTTCCTTTGAAGCGCGCGACCTTTGACCTGCAGGCGGTGAGAGAGGCGGTGCGGCGGCTGAAAGCGGGGAAGGTAGTGATAGTCTTCCCGGAGGGGGCACGAACCACGGATGGCAAAATCGGACAACCGCTGGGCGGGGCGCACATGATTGCGCGACGGGGTAATGTGCCCATCGTGCCAACTGTGATTCAGGGCGCTTATGAAGCCTGGCCCAGACAGCAGAAGCTCTTCCGCTTCACCCCCATCAGGGTCATCTTCGGTGAGGCTTTTTGGCCCGATGAGACAGGGGAGCCAAGCCTTCGGGAGCGCTGGCTGGCGCTCGAGCAGGAGCTTCAACGGGAAGGGATATCTGAACCGTGAAAGTGGTGCTAGCCCCGGACTGTGGCTTCTGCTTCGGTGTGCGGCGCGCCATCGAGATGGCGGAGGCAACGGCGGGCGAAGGCGGGCCTGTTTACTCTTGGGGACCGCTTATCCACAACCCTCAGGTGATTGCCCGACTCAAGGAGGCGGGCATCCGGATTGCCCAGCGTTTGGAGGATATTCCCGCGGGCACGGTGGTCATCCGCTCGCATGGCGTGCACCCGGACAGGCTGGCAGAAATTAAGCAGCGAGGTTTGCGAGTGGTGGATGCGACCTGTCCCTTCGTGCGGCGGGCTCAGGAGAAGGCGCGTGTGTTAGGTGAAGAGGGCTACACCGTAGTAGTGGTCGGTGACCGGGAACACCCGGAAGTGCAGGCCATCGTGGGCCATGCGAAAAAGGCCGTCGTTACCAATCTGGACAGCAAAGAAGTTCTTGACGTTGGTGGACGGATTGGTATCATTGCACAGACCACGCAATCACCTGAAGACTTTCAGGAGGTGGTGGTGGGCATATTGGCTGCGCCTTTTGAGGAGGTGCGGGTGTTCAATACCATCTGTCAGGCGACAGTGCGACGGCAGCAGTCGGCGTTGGAGGTTGCCAGGCAGGTGGAGGTGATGTTGGTGGTGGGGGGTTTCGAAAGCGCCAATACCAGGCGGCTGGCGAAGCTTTGTTCCCGGGTCGTTTCCACTCATCACGTCGAGACCGCAGAGCAGGTAGAAGTGTCCTGGCTCAAAGGGGTGGAGACGGTGGGGGTGACAGCCGGGGCTTCCACGCCGCCCTGGATTGTCAAAGATGTTGTCAAGAGGCTCAAGAACTGGTAAAATGATTCGCTGTCAGGTTATCAGAATATGATAACCTTTGACATAGTCACAGTTGTAGTAATGATTATAGAAGCTCCTGGAGGTCAGGTTTAGATGTCAACAAAGAACGAGAAGGTTAAAGCATTAGAGGTGAGCCCGGCGGAGCTGGAACGGGAGCTCGCCGCGGCACTCGAGGAGGGCATGGACCGCCCGCTGGAAGAACTCTACGACGAATCCGTGGTCAACTTTGAGGAGGGGAACATCCTTACTGGACGTATCCTCAACGTGCTCAGTGACGACGTGGTGGTGGATGTGGGGTACAAGTCCGAGGGCATCGTCCCGCTCAGGGAGTTCTCCGGTTCTGACGAGGTTGAGGTTGGTAGCGTTGTCGAGGTGTTGCTGGAGGGGGTGGACGATAGTACCGGGCTGGTGCTCTTATCCAAGCGGCGCGCGGAAAGGCTGCGTGGTTGGCAGCGCATCATTGCCGAGTGTAACGAGGGAGATGTAATCAACGGTCAGGTCATGAAAAAAATCAAAGGCGGACTGCTGGTGGACATCGGCGTGCCTGCCTTCTTGCCCGCCTCCCAGGTGGACCTCAGGCGGCCGGACAATATCGAGGACTACGTCGGGCAGACCATCGAGTGCAAGGTCCTCAAAATCGATACGGCGCGACATAACATCGTGGTCTCTCGCAGACAACTGCTGGAGGAGGAGCGCGCACAGCAAAAAGAGAAGCTGATGCAGGAAATCGCGATTGCTCAGGTTCGCAAGGGTGTGGTCAAGAACATAGCCGACTTCGGTGCCTTCGTTGACCTGGGAGGTATTGATGGACTCTTGCACATCACCGATATGAGCTGGGGCCGGGTTAACCATCCTTCTGAAATCGTGGCTCTCGACGAAGAGATCGAAGTCGTTATCCTGGGCATCAATCGTGAGGAGGATAAGATCTCCCTGGGACTGAAACAGAAGACGGAGAGCCCCTGGGCAAATGTCGAGGAGAAATACCCGGTTGGCTCCATGGTTAGAGGACAGGTGGTCAATATCGTCCCCTACGGTGCCTTTGTGAAGCTGGAAGAAGGGATTGAAGGGCTGGTTCACATCTCCGAGATGTCCTGGACCCGTCGCATCAATCACCCCACCGAGGTGGCGGCCATCGGCGATACCGTGGAGGTGGTGGTGCTGGGCATCAACCAGGAGAAGGAAGAGATTGCGCTGAGCATAAAGCAGACCGAGGTCAACCCCTGGGAGCTGGTGGAGCAGAAATATCCGCCGGGCACCATCATCGAAGGCCGCGTGCGCAACTTGACCAACTACGGCGCCTTCATCGAGATCGAGGAGGGGGTGGACGGCTTACTGCATATTTCGGATATGAGTTGGACCAGGAAGATCGGACATCCTTCCGAGGTGGTCAAGAAGGCCGAGAAGATCAAGTGCCTGGTGCTGAGCGTTGACCCTCAGCGCAAGCGGGTGGCCCTAGGAATGAGGCAGTTGGAGGAAGACCCCTGGCTGGTGTTCATTCCGGAAAAGTATCTACCCGGTGAGATTGTCAAGGGCAAGGCGACGAAGATTACGAACTTCGGCGTTTTTGTGGAACTGGAGGACGGCGTAGAGGGACTGCTGCACATTTCCGAGCTGGCTGATTACAAGGTGGAGTCACCGGAGGAGATTGTTTCCACGGGCCAGGAGTTGCGCGTGAAGATTCTGAGGGTGGACCCTATCAACCGTAAGATCGGTCTGAGCCTGAAACGTGTAACTGAAAGCGAAGCTCAAACCGGCGTGGCCAGCGCCCAGGAGCCGACTCAGCCTGCCCCGCAGGAGGAAGCGCCTCCCACCGCTGAAGCTGAAGATGCGTCTGAGGCTGCGCCTGAGTCTCTTGAAGCTCCACCTGCTGAGCCCGAGGCAGCAGAGACTGAGGTGGCTGAGCCCGGTTCGGAAAAGCCCGAAGCTGCGGAAGCGGAACCGCGCGAGAGTGACACAACTGAGGCCGAATCGACCCAGGCCGGGGAAGCCCGGAACGAGGGCGAGGAAGGTCCGGCCCCGGACACCAGCACTGAGATGTCTGAGACCGAAGGCCCCGATGCCGACCAGCCCCAGGAGGAGCAACAGCCCTAGCTTGGTCCCGAGCTTCAGTTCCTGGCCCGCTGAAAAGATGCCCGCGCAAGAGTCCAACCAAGGCGCGGGAGGTGGGCGCTTCTTACCGGATAGATAAGATTGATGCTGGGTTCCAATAGTCCTCTGCCCGGAAGCCATACCGGGCGGGGCTGCATGCACCTGGTCCTGAAGGAGAGAGCCATCAAGCTCGAACCTGCCGTCCAGACCTATCTCAGGGAGATCGATCGATTTCCGCGGCTTGCGGCTGACCAGGAGTGGGAATTAGCCCGCCAGATAGCCCGGGGCAGCCAGAAGGCCAAGCAAGCGCTGGTGCGCGCTAACCTCAGACTGGTAGTTAATATTGCCAAGGCCTATTTGGGGCGCGGGCTGTCCTTCGGCGACCTGATCGAGGAGGGCAACGTAGGGTTGCTGCGGGCCGTCGAGAGCTTCGACCCAGCACAGCGCAATCGCCTGAGCACCTATGCCTCCTGGTGGATCCGTCAGACCATCAAACGCGCGCTCATGGAGAAGGTGAAGGTCATCCGCATACCCTCGTATATGATTGAACTGCTGGCCGGTGTCAGTGCCACCTCTATCAAGCTCACCGAGGAGCTTGACCGTCGGCCCACCATGGACGAGATTGCCAAGGAGATGCACTTGTCCACCAGGAAGGTGACCAATATCAGGCGGGCACTGGCCACGGTGGCGCGAGGTGTGGGCTGGAGTGACGACGATGTGCACTGGTCGTTGAGCGAGGTCCTTGCTGATGAGAAGACCGACGAGCCCCTGGTGCAGTTGGAAAAACAGGAGCTGGCCGAGGCGCTGGACCGCATCCTCGCTGCCATCGGTGCGCGGGAGGCGGAGGTACTGCGCCTGCGCTACGGTCTGGGAAAAAGAGGAGGGGCTATAACCTTGCAGGAGATAGGTGAGAAGCTGGGCTTGAGTCGTGAGCGCATCAGGCAAATCGAGCAACGGGCACTCGAGGAGCTGAAATGCCTTATCGGCTCGCGGGAAATGATATGAATCGCCCATTGACGGGCATCGGTGTGATACGATAGACTATCCACTTCTGGTGGAGCTTCACGGATATGGAGTGGCTCAAGGAAATTATCAAGAACGTGCCTGATTTCCCCAAGCAGGGGATTATGTTCAGGGATATTACTCCTCTGCTTCAGGATGTACAGGTCTTTGACAAGATCATTGCAGCGCTGAGTCAGCAATACCGTGACAATCAAGTTGACACTATCATTGCTGCCGAGGCACGGGGTTACATATTCGGTGGGGCGCTGGCCCGCCAGCTCGGAGCTGGCTTTATTCCCGTCCGCAAGTCGGGTAAGTTGCCCCGTCAGACCATCAGCGCCACCTACGAACTGGAGTATGGCAGCGACACCCTGATGATGCATCGCGATGCCCTCCGCCCCGGCGAGCGGGTGCTGCTTTTCGACGACCTGTTGGCCACCGGCGGTACCATGCGCGCCTGCCTAGACCTGGTTGAGCAGTTGCAGGGGGAGGTGATAGGTTGTGCCTTCGTCATTGAACTGGCCTACCTGGGAGGAAGGGGGAAGCTCGCTCCCCACGAAGTCTTCTCCCTGGTGATTTATGATAATGAATCAGCATAAGGGAATCTCGGCGCCCGTAGCTCAATAGGACAGAGCATCGGTTTCCTAAACCGGAGGTTGGAGGTTCGAGCCCTCTCGGGCGTACCATCCTTTGACATATTGGCGAGCGAGCGCGTCAAGCTGAGGAACGGGATTTTCCGGGCATGATTGACCTGCATACGCATACGACCTATTCGGATGGCGACCTAATCCCGGCAGAGCTGGTCAGGCGGGCAGAGGTTAAAGGCTTTCGCGCCGTCGCCCTCACCGACCACGTGGGCTCCAGTGAGATAGAATGGGTGGTGCCGCGGTTGGTGGAGGCCAGTTGCCATCTCAGCAAGGATGGCAGGCTCAAGGTCATCCCGGGTATCGAGCTTACTCATTGCCCCTTGGAGCAGCTTGCCGAGCTGGTGGGGAGGGCGCGGGAGCTGGGGGCTAAGCTGGTCGTGGTGCATGGCGAGACCCTGGCAGAGCCCGTCATCCCGGGGACCAACCGGGTTGCCATCGAAGCTGGCGCTGACATCCTGGCGCACCCGGGCTTGATTTCTGATGAGGATGTCAAGTTGGCAGCGGAAGTGGGTGTTTGCCTGGAAATTACTGCCCGGAGGGGACATTGCCTGGCAAACGGGCATGTGGCAGCCAAGGCTAGAGAAGTGGGAGCCAAAGTCGTATTTGGCTCTGATACACATACGCCTGATGACCTGCTGGAACGACTGCAAGCAGAGCAGGTGTTATTGGGCGCGGGATTGTCACAGCGCGAGGTCGCTGCTGCCTTCCGCCAGGCGGAAGAGCTGGCGGGTCTTCGTTAAGCATTATCGGTGTTCTTGATTATGGAGGAACGATGAATAGGCTTGAGCACTTGGGGAGCAAGGTCGCAGTATTATTGGCTTTACTGAGCAGTTCCTGTACTATTCTCACTTCCGGTGACCTGGGGGAGGAGGGGGTTGTCTTGGTGCCTGCCCCGCGACTTCCCTTCAGTGACCTGCCCGTGCCTGATGGCTTCGAGCTCCAGCGGGACCGTTCCTGGGCCTATAACCGGGAAGACTTTAGACTCACCAGTTACCTCTATGTGGGGAAAGCCCGTGTCTCGGACGTGGGCGTTTTCTTCAGAGACCAGATGCCCATTAGCAATTGGAAACTGAGCTCCGAGCGCCTCGATTTTGGTGTTAAGGTCTTAAAGTTTCACAAAGGCAAAGAGGCCTGTTCGATAGAAATTGTCCGCAAGGGAAGGAAAACGTATGTGCGCATTGGGATTGACCGCATTGAATAGTGAAGCCAGCTTATGAGCGAACACGAGGATATTCAGCACCTCACCAGAAGGACCGTCCGCTTTCTGGAGAAGAACAGACTTATTCTGGCAGCTTGTGCAGGGGTCATAGTCCTGGCGCTGGGTGTAACTGCGCTGCAAAGACATCGGCTTCATAGTCGGGAGGAGTCAGGATGGGCTAGCCTGGATGCGGCGCTCGGCACCCCGGGCGAAAAAAGGCTCGCAGAGCTGGAGGCACTAAGATACACCATACCCAAATCCTCAGCTCGGCCCTGGGCATTGCTTTTCCTGGCAGGCGACTACTTCGAAAAGGGGGATTGGCAGCGGGCCGAGGAGGTCTATCAGCAGGCAGCTGAGCAGGATAACAAGTATGTTGCCGGCTTGGCTTTGGTGGGTCTGGCCTGCGTGTATGAAGAGCAGGGCAACTACGCGCGCGCCCATAAGGCGCTGGAGCGGGCCGAGATGGTCTCCGGGAACTCCGCCCTGATTCTCAACCGGGCGGGATATCGCAAAGGCATTCTTGACGCCCTCGAAGCCCAGCAGCGCCCGCGGGAGACAGAAGCCGAGGCTGATACTGAAACAAGTTCCGAAGGAGCCAAAGAGCTTGAAGAGTCCCAGGAGGCGGAAGAATAAACTCAGGTTTCAGCAACGTCGTTAGGAGAGAGGAATGGCAGATTTGGAAAAGATTCGGGACATCATTGGTGGCACTCCGTACCGGGGCCAAGATGCGGAAGTGGAAAAGCTCACTCAGGAAGCCCTCGGGGAGGGTGTGCCTGCCAGGGACATTTTCTACCAAGCGCTGATGGCAGGGATGCAGATTGTCATCGATAAGTTTAAGCGAAATGAGTTTTACATACCTGAGGTGCTCGTCTGTTCGCGTGCCTACGATGCCGGCATGAAGCACGTCAAGCCCCTGCTGGCAGCAGATGGTGTGAGCCCCATAGGCACGGTCGTCATCGGTACGGTCAAGGGTGACCTTCACGACATCGGTAAGAACCTGGTGGCCATGACTCTCCGGGGACAGAACTTTAACGTGGTGGACCTCGGTATCGATGTGACGCCTGAGAAGTTCGTGGAGGCGGCTAAAGAGCACAAGGCACATATCGTGGGGTTATCGGCGCTATTGACCACCACCATGCCCCAGATGAAGAACGTGGTCGAAGCGCTGAAGGAGGCAGGCATCCGGGATTCAGTCAAGGTCATGATTGGCGGCGCACCCATCACCCAGAACTATGCTGACGAAATCGGCGCCGATGGCTATGCTCCCGATGCCGGCTCCGCTACCGATACTGCCAAGCAGTTGGTGGGCGCCTCCTAACTGACGTAACCCCGTCTGCGGGTAGGTGCTTGTCATACCGTGGTTAACAGTTGGCCTCATCACTTGCGCATAGCACTCTGTGAGAGAGTCTCACGATGCACGAAGCACTCACCCGTAAGCTTGTGGTAGGCAAGCTTCAGACACACAGGCGCCTGGATGTCTTTCTGGCCCGTCGCTTTCCCCGGTATTCTCGCTCCGCCTGGAAGAGGCAGATACAGGAAGGACTGGTGTTGGTGGGTGGCAGGCAGGTCAAACCCGGCTACGAGCTTTGCTCTGACAACGTCATCCGCTTCACCCCTCCGCCAACTCAGAATGAAGTCCCTCCCGAACCGATCCGGCTGGATATCATCCACGAAGATGACGATATTCTGGTCATTAACAAGCAGTCCGGGCTAGTAGCCCATCCCGTCAGGGGCCGTCTCACTGGTACGCTGGTCAATGCGCTGCTCTTCCACTGTGACAAGCTTTCTACCATCAACGGTCCCCTGCGACCGGGGATTGTCCACCGCCTGGACAGGGATACCAGTGGCGTGATGGTGGTGGCCAAGAGTGACTGTGCTCACCGGGCGCTGGTCCGCGCCTTTAAGTGCCGAGAGGTCAGCAAGGAGTACCTGGCATTGGTGCATGGCAAGGTGGAGCTGGATGCGGACCTGGTGGAGAAGCCTCTGGGCAAGAGCAGGAAGAGCTTCGACCTGGCTGCTGTCCGTCTGGATGTGGGCAAGGAGGCGGCGAGCTTCTACGAAGTAATGCAGCGCTTCAGGGGGTTCACCTTGCTCCGGGTAATGCCCACAACCGGCCGCACCCACCAGATACGCGTGCACCTGAGCTTCATCGGGTATCCACTGGTTGCGGATATTCCTTACGGGGGCAGAAAGCTCTACCTGGGTGAAAATGACATTGTCACGCAGCCTGACGGAGGCCAAGTCATTATGGGCAGGCAGGCGCTGCACGCTCACAGGCTCGCCTTCGCGCATCCACGCACGGGAAGCCCCGCCACCTTCACTGCCAATCCCCCCGCAGACTTCCAGCAGGCCCTGGCGGCCTTAAAGAAGTACAGAAAGCTCCAATAATGCCCGTGTATTGAACAAGTAGAACGAATGCCTGGATTTCCAGACGGCGTGCCTGTAGTGAATTTTTCTTGATTTCTATGCAGATTCCCGCTATCATGGCTTGTCTTATCATCAAACAGGTGTCTTGCAGTGAATGAGCATGGTAGGATAATGGATTTGAGTATAGGCAGGATTCCTCATGTCTTGATTGCGGGGGACAGCAGGGGGGCCGCTGAGCGCATTCAGAAGGGGCTTCAGAAAGGCGGCTTCACCTCCTCTGTGGAGACCGAGCTGGATGAGATTATCGATGCCGTCGATGCCCGCACTCCGGATCTGGTGCTGCTGGACGTGCGCAACTCTGGTGCCGACGGTATAGAAACGTTGCGCCTGCTCAGGACCAGACTGCAGGAGACCTTCGTTCCCATTATCATCATCAGCAAAGACGATGTCGATGAGATTATCAAGGCTTTCGAAGCCGGTGCGGACGATTACATCAATGAGCCCTTCCATATGCAGGAGATGGTGGCACGCGTCAAGTCCATGCTGCGCATCAAATTCCTTCAGGACGAGCTCCAGAATGCCAACTACAGGCTCAGGCAGCTTTCCATCCGCGATGGACTGACGGGACTCTACAATCGGCGCTATTTCTACGAGCGCCTGGCTATCGAGCTTGAACGCGCCCGCCGCTATGGTCACCCCCTTTCCTGCATTATGACCGATGTGGACCGTTTCAAGTCTGTCAACGACCAGTACGGACATATCTTTGGAGACTATGCGCTGAGGAAATTAGCGGCGTCGCTGGCTGAGGTGCCCCGCAAGATAGACATCGTGGCCCGCTACGGGGGGGAGGAGTTCGTCTTTCTCTTGCCCAATACCACCCTGGAACAGGCCACCCACCTGGCCCAGCGTGTTCGTGTGCGCGTGGAATCGGAGGTGTTCCAGGAAGGAAATATTAAGGTGGGACTCACCCTCAGTCTGGGGGTGTCGGTGCTGGGCGCCGGGGAGATGGGAAACCCGGACGAACTGGTCAGACGGGCGGACGAGGCCTGCTACGAATCCAAGCGGTGCGGCCGCAACCGGGTGGCCACCTGGGACCCGCAGAGTGACAAACTCCAGGTCGTTTGAAGACGGCCCTGTATCCTCCTTTTTGTTTGGCATCGGTTTTCTATTCTTTTCCCGAAGTTGCGCATGTCCACCTGAAGCACACTCGCTACGTTATTCGGTGATGGATAGGAGTTTTACGTGCCATGCGCGCAGTAGTGCAGCGCGTTAAAGATGCGCGGGTGACCGCTCCTGAGGGCCGCCAGATTGCCTCCATTGGCAAAGGGCTGGTGGTGCTGCTGGGGGTAGCAAGGGAGGATTCGACCCGGGATGTGGATTACCTGGCAGCCAAGCTCATAAACCTTCGTATCTTCGAGGATGACGCGGGCAAGATCAATCTCTCGCTCAGGGACGTAGGCGGCGAGATGCTGGTCATCTCCCAGTTCACCTTGTTGGCGGACACGCGCAAGGGCCGACGCCCCTCCTTCGTCGCGGCGGCGGCGCCCGACCAAGCACTTCCCCTCTATGAGGCCTTTATCGAGCAGGTCAACGAGCTGGGTGTCAAAGCGGTGGGTGGTGAGTTCCAGACCCTCATGGCTGTCAACCTTACCAACTGGGGCCCGGTCACCATCCTGCTCGATTCTCGGAGAGCGTAATCACCCGGTGTGCTCTCGAAACATGGCGCTGCTGAAAGTGACCGGTCTTGAGCTTGACATGAGGTCTGCCCTGTGGCAAGAGTGTGTGAACTGCGCCTCGTTTGGGTTTACAGGAAGGCATGCGCTCAATGTAACACATTCCTTTGTCCTGATTGCGGTACACAGATATGGTCTGTTGCTTTTGTGGCAAGTCCCTTTTAGCGTAGATATAGGGGCGGCCAATTGGCGCACGGGTTTTAGTGCGCTGCAAGGAGCGTGAATCATGACAGAGCCTTTGGAAAGGGTAGCCTGGCGAAGGCATGAAAATGCTGTGGAATTGGGGTTTGGGTTTTATCTGAAACTGTTGGAAAGGAGACTGAGGAACCAACCAGTTTTGTTAGTACAAGAACTTCGCAAGTTGTTCAAAGACCAGCTTGGAATTAGGCTGCGCGAGGGACAGGCCAGAGGATTGATGCACATACACAGTTCAGTGTTTATTGACTATGTGAGAGGCGTTGGGGAGGAGACATTCGACCCCACCAGTACATACTGGGCCAGACAAGGTTTGGAGAAGCTCGTGCAGTGGAAAGACCGGTGGCAGTTGATAAGGAAACAAGAGGCCGTAGATTTGTCGCCGCAAGAGGAACCGTCGGTCCCTGAAGCGGGCACGACCAGAATGTCAAGAAGAAGGACGGTAACAGTAAACAGGATTGTTCGTGATAACGCGCTGGGCCGTTTCTTGAAAAGCGTGTACGATTCTCGCTGCCAAATCTGCACTTACACATTCATGGTGCCTGGCGGAAGGAAGTATGCGGAAACTCACCATTTGCGGCCGCTTGGACAGCCTTCACAACGGTATAGACAACGAAAGGAATTTACTAGTGTTATGTCCTCTGCACCATGCCATGTTTGACTATGGTGTTATTGCCTTACATCCGACAAGGCAGACACTGCTCAGCATTGATGACAAAGTTGAACACATTGGCCGAAAGCCAGCAGTAAGCAAACATCAAATTGGCCCAGAGTTCCTGGAGTATCATCTGGAAATGATCTACGCCAAAGTGGGAGCCTATACCTGAGCCGGCACTTTCTGTCCGCTAATGAAGTGAGTCCTCCCGCATCATCTCATCCCTACGACCTACCGAGGCGGAATGGGCTTTCGGGGGCTACTGGAAATGCTGGCTGTGTGTTTGCCACCAGAGGAGCCAGCTTTCCTTTTCGCCTATCGCTTCAGGAAGGTCGATGCGGGCATCAGTTTCAGAGCCAGTCACCTGGGTGACGATGGTCCGCAGCCTGGTGTCCATGCGGACGTTCCACTCAGCGTTATAGTCATCATCATCTTCCGTGTACAGCGCCTTCAGGAGCGCCTGGAGGCAGCGCACATCAGCCAGCTCGGCAAAGCCGTCGGCAATAACTTCCTGGACCCTGATGCTGGAAGTCCCCTGAAAGAGTTCCAGCATTTCGGGAAGGTTAGAAGCGTTGCTCAAGCGTTTGAGAACGGAGGCAGCGCTCCTGTAAAGCCCGTTCTCCTCGCGAGCTATGAGATTAACCAGGGGTTTGATAGCGGGCTTGCCTATCCTGGCAAGGGCCTCCTGGGCTCTGGTCTGCACGTTCTCGTTGTCGCTTGCGAGAGCATTGATGAGCGCGGGAACGGCTTTCTTTCCCTTCTCGACCAGCCGCTCCAGTGTAGAGACATACACTGACTCGTCAGTTGCGCTCAGTTGATTTACCAGTTTGGAGGTCTCCCCGCTTTCCCACTGCCAGTAGCCCCATACCCCTGCCACCAAGAGCAGAAGTGCAACCAGCGGGACCGCGAGTTTGGTGCGGAAGATTTTCTCGCGCTTCATTCGCTGGCAAATATAAATGGGTCTGCCCACCAGAGGATGCCGCTGGGTTCGGCGAAGCTCACCGGTCAGCATGCCGCCGCACTTCGGACATCGGCTGGGCAGATGCGCATGGCTCCGCAGCACGTGAAGCTTGGCCTTGCACTTGACACATGCCAGGCTGACCATCATTGCATGTTCCCCAACTCTATGTTTGTGCGCCTCAACCCGTCGATGGCCGACGCGCTTACAGGGACCCTACCTGTTCACACGATAGACGCTCAGCGTCAGGGAAGAATGAGAAACGGATATGATAAGAATAATATGAATAAGGTGGCGTCTCTTTCCCCTCACTCCATATAATAGACGCTTCCTGGTGAGATGTCAAACCATAAACGACGGAATTTTCGCACCAAAGCAAATTTTTCGGTGGCACAAGCGAACAGCAAGAAGCACACTCAGTAAGTGCCTTCACCTTGAACTGTCATTACAGCGGGCGCGGTCCTGTCAATCTTCAGGAGCGCTTGGGGCTTCCTCTCGTACCACCTCGATATTCTCATTTGGGCAGAGCCGGTAGCACATGCCACAGGCCACACACTTGTCGCTATCGATCTCATATTCATCCATGTCTAGCAGGCGCACGCCCAGGGATTGACACACCCGCTCGCATATGCCACAACCCACCCCACAGCCGCAGCCCAGACAGCGAGATGCCTCGGCAACGGCCTCCTCTTCGGTAAGTGTGCGGGTAAAGGTCTCGAAACCTGATTTGCGGGCTTCAGGTGACACCATTTCAATCTGGGGACGCGCTTTACGCTCCAGCTCCTCGACCCTGAGCAGCACTTTCTCTTTCTCCACCTGCACAAACTTTGGGTCGTATTCAAGGTAGGCATCCTCAGCGGCAAGGAACTCGTCGATGGAGATGGCCGCGCGCTTGCCGGCCGCGACGGCTTCGATAATAGACGAGGGGCCGACGGCAGCATCGCCACCCACGAAGATACCCGGGGTGTCGGTGGCGCCGGTCCCGGGGTCGTGTTCTATAGTGTGGCGGTCCGAAATCTTGATGCCCACCTCGCGCAGAGCGACCTCCTGACCGATAGCGGAGATGATGGTGTCGGTGGTGAGGGTGAACTCGGTCCCCTCCACCTCCACGGGTCGGCGGCGGTGGGAGGCATCCGGTTCACCAAGCACATGATTCACCAGGCGGATGCTCGACACTTTGCCGTTCTGGGTGATAATCTCCTTGGGGCTGACCAGATACATGACCTTGATGCCTTCCTCCTCCGCTTCCCAGACCTCCTCCGGGGTGGCAGGCATTTCGTCCCTGGTGCGGCGGTAAAGGATGAACACCTCCTTGGCTCCCAGACGCAGCGCCGTGCGGGCGGCATCCACGGCTGTGAACCCTCCCCCGATGACGGCTACCCGCGCTCCCATTTCGGGGGTGCTGCCGCTGTGGTACTGGTGGAGGAAATCAACCGCGGAAACGACACCCTCTGACTTCTCGCCCGGAACCCGAAGTGGAGTCGCGTGCAGCGCGCCGATGCCCAGGAAGGTAGCCTGGTAGTCTTCACTTCTGAGACTCTCCAGGCTGAAATCACGGCCCAACTGTCTTTCGGCTTGAATCTCCACGCCCAGAGACTTGAGGGCGTCAATCTCTTCTTCCAGCACGGAAAGAGGAAGTCGAAATCGGGGAATCCCGTAGCGAAGCATCCCGCCGGGCTCCTTTTCCGCCTCGAAGACGGTCACCTGGTAGCCGGCTCGAGCCAGGTCGAAAGCGCAACTAATCCCGGCGGGCCCCGAGCCCACGACGGCGACTTTTTCCGGGCGTTCTGGGCCACGCTCAATCTCGGGTTTCCACCCTTGCTGGCGCGCATACTCCAGCACGAAGCGCTTGAGCTCGCGAATCATAATGGGTTCGTCTATGAGGGCCCGGGTGCATTCGGTCTCACAGGGATGATGGCAGATGTACCCGCAGACGGATTGCAGCGGATTGCGTGAGGTGATAAGGTTGAAGGCGGTCTTGAAATCCCCCTCCGCAACCTTGCGCACATACCCTTGCGCCGGGACCGCGTTGGGACAGGCGAACTTGCACGGTGCCACCAGGTGCGGTTCCTTGATGCGCATGTAGCCGGGGGTGATGGTGAGGTCGGCAGCAGACGTGATTTTATGGACCAAACGGTCCCGGACGTCAGCGAGGCTCTCGTAGCTCATCTCAGCAAGATAGGCCTTAAGTTCCTTAATCAGGTCAGGCAGGAACTCGTATCCCATCACGAGCGTGGCCGTGGTCATGCCGAAGAGGTCCGCACCAGCCATGGCGAACTGCACCACGTCCTCGTAGGTCGCTATGCCTCCGGTGCCGGTGATGACAGGTTCGGGGCCGGCCAGCTTGCGTGTTTCATAGACGCAGCGCAGCGCCCAGGGCTTGAGCCAGGGCCCACAGAGACAGGACATGCTGGGCTCGTCCTGGAGCTGGTAGAGTGACAGCTCGGGGTCACGGATATTTACGGGCGGTATGCCCAGCAGGTTGGCATTGGTGCCCCCCCCATCGGCGCCCACCTCGAAGCAGGTCTTGAGGATCTGCCCGACGTTTCCTCCTTCCGAAGTGGTCTTGACAAACACGGGTATGGAAACGTTCTTCTTTACCGCGCCGACAATAGCCGCCACCGCGGCCTCGTCCTGTCCCAGACTGGCGCCAGTACGCGGGCCTTCTTCTACCGTCTGGGAACTCACCTCCAGGTTGAAGGACATGTTGGGACAGCAGACGTTCACCTCGATGATGTGAGAGCCAGCGTCCTCGAAACGCTTTGCCATCTCCACCCAGCCCTGGACGCCCTTGTCGCCGACGTAAGTGATGTTGGCGAAAAGGATTAAGTGTTTCGTCTCTTTGCGGGCGCGGCGCATCAGTTTCAGCCCTTCCTCCAGCTTGAGCCTTTTCTCCGCTGAGAAGGCCAGGAGCTTCATCTCCGGAAAGTAGCCGTAGCGGGGCTCTGGATTGAGGTAGGGCGCCGGATCGAAGGTGAGCTTGATGCTGGCGCCACCCCATCCCCAGCTTTCAGCCTTGAGCAGTTGCTCCACGCTCTTGGCCGTGGGGCCACTGGATATGTAGAAGGGATTGCGAAAACGAACCCCGGCAACTTCAGTGGGCAGTAGTATATCTTCTTCGACAAAGTTTATGGCTTTAGGCATCTATGTTATCCTTTCAATTTCACCACCTGCCCGGTACGGGCTGACTCGTAGATGGCCAGCGCAATCTCCAGACACCTCAGACCATCCTCAGCCGTCTCACCCCAGGCCAGCTCTTCCTCACCCCGGACACAGTTGACGTAATGGGCGATTTCAGCCACATAGCCCAGAGCTGCCTCCTCATCGACGGCAGGTTTGGTCCAGCCCTTGGTGGTGTCTGCCTTCTCGATGGCATAGGAGTAACCCGGACGACTATAGACGGTGATGGGAGAGCCCTGGGAGATATCCACCTTGATGTTCCCTTCGCTCCCGTAAACCTCTACTATATCGTCCAGCCCGCCCATGGTGATGTAGTTACCTTCGACCAGCGCCCGGGTGCCGTCCGCGAAGGTGAGCAAGCCCACGGCCCAATCATCGCCTTCGTATTCCTTGTGCAGGAGGTTTTCTGCGCCGCCGCCACTGGCCGCGCCCTGCACTGCCACCACCTCCTGTTCCTTGAGCCAGCGCACAAAGCCTATGGGGTGTATGCCCAGATGAATCATAGCGCCGCCTCCACAGTACTTCTTGGTGCGCGCATAGATGGAATGGGAGCCGGGATGCGCTTCCTTCGCCTTGATATAGAGGACGTTGCCGATAGCACCCTCCTTGATAATGGACTTGGCCCGCACCAGCGCCGGCGCGAAGAGCCAATCCTCCGCATACATCAACAGGCGCTCGTTCTGGCAGGCGGCTTCCACGAAGGCGCGGCCGTCCTCCAAAGTGGTGGCCAGGGGCTTTTCAGTGATTACGTGCTTGCCTATCTCCAGTGCCGCAATGCCTATCTCTTTGTGCAGGTAGTTGGGCACACAAAGGCTGATGAGGTCGATGTCGTCACGGGCAAACATCTCGTGGTAATCCTCGTAAGCATCGGGCACGTGCCAGGTCTGGCGGAAGTTCTCCAGGTTATCCAGGCTGGCCACTGCCACCACCTCGGCATAGGCCAAGCGGTGATAAGCATCCGCATGTAAGGAGGCCGCGAACTGCGCACCCACGATGCCTACTCGAACCTTTTCCATTTCCTTCAACCTCCTGAAAAAAGAGAGACGATTTGAGATGCAACCCCGCTGATGACCTGTGGACGGCCTCATGCAGGAACGCCACCAAAGGCATTATAGCACCCTGGCCTCAGCGGCGTCAATCCGCTTCGGGTGAAATCCACTTGACAGCGGCGGTCGGAAAGGACTAAGCTTGCGGGTGTGAGAGGCGAGGACAGTTTCGGGGTAGCTAATGTTGAGAGGGGGGACTGCCATGGCAGTATTAAAGGCAGTGGACGTGATGACTAAAGAGGTCAAGACGATTGAGGGCAATGCCACCGTGGCGGAGGCGATAGAGAAGATGAAGAAGGAGAAGGTCTCCAGCCTGGTGGTGAACAGACGAAACGTTGAGGACGCCTGGGGTATCCTTACCCGCAAGGACGTGGTGACTGAAGTCGTGCAGGTAGGCAAGAAGCTGGCCGACGTCAGGGTGTATGAAATCATGACCAAGCCCTTGGTCATGGTATCACCGGGACTGGCGCTGAAGTATTGTGCCCGACTCATGAGCATGACCGGGGTTCGGCGCTGTCCCGTCTTCGATGGCAAGGAGATTATCGGTATCCTGAGCAACACCGATATTTTCAACGCGGCAGAGTAAAGTGGTGCTGGCGAGCCTACCAAATGACCTCGGCTGTCCTCGCCCCTGTGGTCATTAGTGTTGCTGAGAGTTAAGTTGAAGAACTTGCAGGAAGCTCGGGAATGTGACACAAGGTGTCCGTTGGCGCTGGTGGTTTTGAGGGGGCCAGCTAGAGCATGTCCAGGTAGTCGTTGAAGTCCTCAAAATACTCGGAAGGTGTGACGCAGTCAACGATGCTACGCACGTATTGGCCGCTGGATTCATCGACGTCGGCCAGGTCAACCACGTTCATGACGAGCTTTCCACTGGGGTCAGCAACCACCTTCACCAGCGGACGGTCGATGTATTGAGGCTGCTGGTTGATGGAATAGACCAGCCCCATTTCGCCCGAGTCCAATTTCACCAGGCTGCCGATGGGATAGAGACCTATGGTGGAAATAAAGAGCTTGAGCAGTTCAGGCTCGAATGCCTTGCCGCTGTCCTTGAGCATAATCCTGAAGGCCTCCGGCGGCTTCATGGCAACCCTTCTATAGATGCGCGGGGTGGTCAGCGCATCGTAACAATCAGCGAGGGCCACGATTTTGCTGAGGAAGTTCTGCTCGCGCTTTCCCTCGACCTTGGGGTAGCCGGTCATGTCCAGGCGCTGGTGGTGTTCAAAGGCAATCAGTATGGCGCGCAGCAGCATGTCGCTGGCGATGTGGTTTTTGAGCAGGCTCTTCACCCCCATGGTGGTATGGCGCTGCATCAGATTCCATTCCTCATCGCTGAGCTTGCCCGGCTTGTTAAGCACCTCCAGGGGGATAAAGGTCTTGCCTACATCGTGCAGCAGAGCTCCCATCCCCAGAGCTTCCAGCGTAAGCTTGGGAAGTCCCAGCTTCTGTCCGAACCCGACCGAGATTACACAGACGTTGGCGCAATGGTTGAAGGTGTACTCGTCATAGTTCTTGATGGCTGTCAGTGACATGAGGAAGTAGTCCTCCTCCATGGCGACATCAATCATGTTCTGCACTACCCGCTTGGCCTGTCTGAAATTGACGGTCCTGCCGGTCTGGGCTCGGGTGAGCACCTCACGGGCCACGGAGATGGACTGGAAATAGACATCACGAGAACGCTCCCGGACATCTTCGCTAATCTCCTCCTCCTCGACCTGAGCTTCTGTTTCCACGACGATAGTGCGCACGCCGGAAGTCACCAATCTGGAGGAGAACTCCTGAAAGGGGTCCTGGGTCTGCGCCTCGAAGCCACCCAGCATGTAAATGAAGCGCACCAGGTCCTCTTCTCCCAGGTCGTCCTCGAAGGAGAGGCTTCCGATCTTTATCCGCTGAAGCTCGGCCAACACGAAGCTGTAGCAGCTCATCAGGGCCAGGTCCGCCTTCACCCGGTTGCTATTCAACAGCAGGTAGTTGTGCACCACCTTGAGCGTGAGCTCGCCGTCGCTTTCGAAGATGGCGCGGATGGAGGCCAGCAGGTTCCTGGCGGACTGCACCGCCACGTAATTATCAGGCTCGAAAACACGGGAATTCTTGATGGCAACGTAAAGGCTGGTGATGAACTTCAGTCGCTGCTGAGCCAGTGCCGCCTGTGAGCTGATAGATTCCCGCAAGCCCAGTTGACTTGAGCCCTCACTCATGACCCGCTTTCTCCTTTTCGGCGCCGGTGATACGGCTGAGTGCAGCCCGACAGGCTGCCTGAACTGTTGGCGAGCGGTCTTCCTCAAAGTCCTCCAGTACTTGCCTCGCTTCTGGGTTTCCAAGCAGGCCTAAGGCGTAAGCGGCGCAGGCCCGACTTTCATTTTGCTTTTCCGCCCGGAACCAGCGTTTGCTTTTCAGTATGCCCTCCAATATCGGTATAACGTCTTGCCCGCCAGCTTGGGCCAGGGCGCCAAGCGCCGCGCGCTTTTCTTCCATGGGCTTGTTAATGAAGGTTTTCTCCGAGATTTGGCTCTCCAGGAGGTCAACCGCTCGAGAGTCACCCAAGTTGCCCAGCGCGTGCACCGCCTCCCGTCGCACTCCTGAATCCTCGTCATTGAGCACCAGTTCCAACAGTTGCAGGGCCTGCTCTCCCCCCAGCTTCCCCAGGGTGCGAATTGCCTCCATCTTAATCTGGGGGCTGGGATTCTCCAGGCATTCCCTGAGATGGCCCACTATGCTGGCATCACCTATCTCCCCGAGCACCTTCAGCGCCACCAGCACTGAAGCCGGATTCGGGTCCCGCAGGGTCTCGACACAGAGGTCGGCATGTTCACGTCCTAATTCGACCAAGACTTCTATGATAGTCGTGTCATGCATGACCAGTCCGGCCAGGGAGGTGGCAGGGCCGATAGCATCCTCTCCCCAGGAAAGCAGAAATTCGCGCAGTTGCTGATTGAGCTGTGGTGCATTCTCATTGGCGATGGCAGCCAGTTGTTGCAATACCCCCAGCTCGCCCAGGTCAGTTAACTCCCTCCTGGCTCTGTCCGTCTCCGGGGCGCTCAGCCCCACGCTGGGACTCTCCAGCTCCTTCAATCTGACCAGAACCTGCGTGGCCTCCTCCAGGCGTCCGTTGGCGATGCTGGCACGCACCAGTTGGCCCAGAAGCCCGACGGTGCTGGCCGTGAATTCCGGGTCTTTCTCCATTATGACAGTATCGCAAAGCACCAGGGAGACGTGGGGGACAATGTCGCTTTCCATCTCCGCTTGCACGCCTTTTTGCAGGTCTTCCAGGGCCTCTTCGTCCAGAGTAGCCACCGCGTTCTTGACCTCTTCGGTGATTTCCTGTACTTCTGTGCTTATGTCCTTGTACTCCGGCTTGACCGCCGGGCCAGCTTCCGCCTCTTCTTCCTGGGGCTCGGCAATTTCACCGGGTGGCGCCTTCTCTCGTGTCTCTGAGCCCGGTTCCTCCTTACCAGCAGGAATTTCCTCCAGCACCGCATACTTAATGTGTGAGAAGTCCTTCTCCCAGAGCATGGTCACGATATCGTTGTCCAGGCTGTCGGCCGACACCGGCTGGGAAAGCACCTCCACGAAGCCCACAATTTCTTCGCTTTCCAGCCCCTCCAGGAAACGCACCCTTCTCACGCCGTCCCGATAAAACTTCAGGGCCAGGCTGCGGGAGGCATTGGTCTCTGAATAGACCTCTTCGCCGTTGAACATGAGCTCGTACTGTCCCACAGACAGCGTCACGTCGCCATATCCCGCCAAATGGGTGGAGAACTTCTCGCCCAATTGCTGAGCGAACTTGAGGTAGAGTTGATTGTTGGAAGGATAGGACTGGAAGACCCGAGCAGCATTAGAGACCAGATGCATCAGGTCCTTGATGCTGTCCAGCTCGGCTAACGCCTCCTTGTCTTCTCCTGTGACACCCTGTTCCTTAGGTTCTGGCATCTGTCTGTCCTGTGCTAAGCCCTCCACCTATACTGTTTTCGGCTAAATTCTATAGCACCTTGAGTGCCTACGTCAAGTAGAAATGCCCACCTGATTATTCACACGGTGAGGATTGAACTTTGGAGCCCTCCAAGTATAATATCAAAGAGTCGATGTTCAGCAGCGTAAATCAACGGGGGGGTGCTTTGATGCCCGCAAATCTTACCCCACAGTATATCAAGGCCGAAGAGGAGTATAGACAGGCAAGCTCTGTGGTGGAGAAAATTGCCGCCCTGGAGGAAATGTGGGCGCTCTTGCCCAAGCACAAGGGCACCGATAAGCTGCAAGGGGATATCAAGCGCCGACTGTCAAAGCTGCGCGCCCAGAGCGTCCAAAAGCGGGGAGCAAAAAGGGTTGACCTCTTCCACGTCCCCAGCTCCGGCGCCGGACAGGCAGTGGTGGTCGGGCTTCCCAACGTGGGCAAGTCCGCCCTGGTGGGAGCACTGACAAATGCAAAGGTGGAGGAGGCCGACTATCCCTTCAGCACCCAACTGCCTGTGCCCGGCATGGCGCCCTACCAGGACGTGCAGATGCAACTGGTGGACCTGCCCCCCATTGCGCCTGATGGCACTGTCCCACCGGGTATGATGGGCACCATACGGGCGGCAGACATACTGCTTTTGGTCCTGGACGGTTCAGGCGATCCAACCGGTCAGTTGGAGCAGTTGATGTCCGTTCTAGAGGGCAGGGGGGTGGTGTTGAGCTGCGAGCTGGTGGAAGGACGGGACGAAGAGGGCAACCTGCGCAAGCGCTGCCTGGTGGCCTGCACCCAATCCGACCATCCCGCTGCCCCGCATGCCTTCAAGAAGCTGGAAGAGCGCTACGGTGAGCGGTTCGGTCTCATCCTTTTCTCAGCTCTGACTGATGAAAACGCCCAGGAGCTGAAAGGCAAAATGTTTAAGCTGCTGGACGTGGTCCGGGTCTATGCCAAGGTGCCGGGCAAGCCCGCCGACATGCAGGAACCCTTCGTGCTCAAGCGAGGAAGCACGCTGCTCGACGTGGCTCGCGCCGTCCACCGGGACCTGCCCGACAGGCTCAAGTTTGCGCGCATCTGGAGCTCGGAGAAGTTCGACGGGCAGCCCGTCGGGCGCCACTACGTGCTCCAGGACAAGGACATTATCGAGCTTCATTCGTAATAGGGGACAGATACCGACTTTCCTGTTGACAGGGGGCGATGGGCGAGGGTAGGTTCGTGACTGGCTCAGAAAGAGACCATAAAATGGTATCTGTCCCCTACTTTCCCTTGGTGTCACAACCACAAGCGCGGGCGCCTACACAACGGCGGCGATAGACGCGTGCCGGAGAAACACGGATGCACATTGGCGGAAAAGGAGCGTTGCACCGGCGTTAGACGTGACGTTTACTGACATGGGTTGGTAATTTCGGGAAAGGAGACTACGGATGATAGTTAATCATGTTTCGAGAAGCGTGTTCCTTGTCGTAATTCTGGCGGTTTGTCTACTCGTTGTGTGCGGGGCACAGGAGAGGCGCTCACTGTTGGGGATGAACCTACTCAAGTCAGCGCAACTGCGCGGCCAGAGGGTCATTCCTTTGGGACCGAAGCGTGTGGTTATGCTTCATGAGGGCGAAGCGCAGAACAAGGAAGTCCCCATCATGTTGGTGGAAATGAAATACTATTGCCAGGTTGTCCGCGTGGGCGAAGATGAGGGGAGCAGAGAGACGTCGATGTCTCTTCTTTGCTATGAAATGCGCTCAAAAGGGGATGTCCCGTATACTTGGGCCATGTGGTCCGACCGGGGGGGGCGCGGACATTTTCGATTGTTTACCGACGATCAGGGCAATAACTTTCTGGCCTGGGTGGAGTTTTCAAGCGTTCTTTTCACGGAGGTTTCTAAGGCCAAGGACCGGCTCGTGGAATTGACGCGGTACCTGTCACAGGCGGAGCAGGATCAGTTTCAGCGTGTTCCGGTGGGCACTTTAGTTCCAGAGGTAAGGTCTTGGGGTGTGAATGCCCTGTATTTCGACATCTCGGTCCGCTCCATACAAAAGGATGCCACTGGCAAGGTGACTATTGAACTATCTGGCCCCAAATCCGCCATGGTCTACACCCTCGTACAAGAAGATGGGAAGTGGCATTTGAGGTAGTTTCAGATGGTGCAGCCTATTGGCCTGATGACCCGGCGGACCCAGACTCTGATGACCTGACCGTCTATGTTGTTAAGCTGGACCTAGATACAGATCCCGATAACGACGGCGAGGGGTATTTCAACGACACAGGCTATCCACAAACGCGCTACAGTGAGATATCTGATTTGCCGACAGACCTGCCGGTGTTTACTGATGGATGGTGACAAATGCACGGAAAGGAGACGAGAAATGAGATGCAAGCGCTTGCTCATTGGGTTTCTGGCGGTCGTGCTATTGGCCACACTTCTTGTCTATGCTGAGAGTAAGGACCAGCAGATGCAGAGACTCAACGCTCTCGTGTTAGTGGACTTGGAGACCGGGCCTAAAAGGGTCTCTCTGAACCAGAATTACGTGATTGTGCGTGGGTCTGGGGGTGAGCAACACAAGTTACCGGTCATTCTGGTGATGAGGGTCTACAAGTTCAAAGCGCTCCTAATGAGGGAAGGAAAGCCCAGGCTGTGGAACCATCGCCTCCATTCCTATGAAATCCGTCCAACTGGGAAAAACCATCTCTTCACCTGGAACATATGCTCGCTTGGCAGCCCCCTAGGGAGATTCAGCTTGTTCAGCAACGAACGGGGCGAGAATTACCTTGCCTGGGTGCAAGGCCGAACAGTGTGTTTTTCGCAGATAAAAGAACCGCGAGATCGACTGGTGGCGATTACCGAGGCATTGGCAAGGGAGGAGCGCTTCCCCGGAATTGTGAAGGTTCCCACGGACACATTGATAGACCGCAAGGACCACTATGCCAAAGATCGACCTGCGAATGCGTTTTACACTGAGTTCACGATCAAAGCCCTAGAAGTCGGTGAATCGGGGACCGTTATCGTCAAGGTGTGTGCCCCGCGCTCTGACAAGGTTTTCAAACTTGTCTTTGACGGCAAAAAGTGGCAGAAGAAGTAAACCTTCTCAACGACATTTCGGGAAAGGAGACTACGCATGATAGTTAATCATGTTTCGGAAAGTAGGGGACAAAGGAAAGTAGGGGACAGATGCCAAAGTAGGAGACAGATACCATTTTATGGGGAAACTCAGGGGACGTCATACATAATGATTGCCAGCTTTGAGATACTTCTGTGCGCGGCAGGGCAGCAGGTTAGGTTTTTGACATAGTAGGGTAGGCATGGACATGAAACGGGGATTGGTGGCAATAGTTCTCTTGCTGGTGCTGGTCCTGGGCGGCCTTAAGCTCCTGGGCACCAGGGAAGCGGACACCCAGGCGGCAACAGGCCAGCCCGCCAGGGGCGACGCCTGTCGGCCGCTGGTCATTCTCTCCCCCCATTGGGAGGGCATACGCCACGAGTTCGACCGGGGCTTCAAAGCATGGATGAAAGAGCGGCACGACAGGATGGTGGAGACTGATTGGCGGGACATGGGGGGCACCTCCGACGATTTGCGCTATATCCGCTCCCAGTTCAAACACACACCCGAAGGCATTGGCATAGACATATTTTTCGGTGGTGGCACCAGTCCTTATACCACGCTGGAAAAGGAAGGATTGCTCGAACCCTACAAGCTGCCTGACGAGATCTTGAGTGAGATTCCTCGTGAATGCCTGGGTGTGCCTCTCTATCAGGAAGATTACCTTTACTACGGCGCCACCTTGAGCGGTTTCGGTATCCAGTACAATAAGACCATCATTGGACTGTTGAATCTCCCCACGCCAACCACCTGGGCGGACCTGGCTCATCCAAAGTTGGCCACCTGGGTGGCTTCTGCAGACCCGCGCTCCAGTGGCAGTGCCTGGATGATGCTGGAAATCATCCTGCAGGCCTATGGCTGGGAAGAGGGCATGAGCATTATCACTCGCCTGGGCGCCAATGCGCGCAATTTCCCCAAGGCGAGTTCCGCCATCACGCGCGATGTTGCCATCGGCGAGTTGGCGTACGGGACCGCTATCGACTTCTATGCTTACACCCAGATTGCTCGAGCTGGAGCTGATAAAGTGGGCTTCATCATGCCCGTGGGCAAGACCGTCATCAATGCGGATAGCATCGGTATTCTGAAAGGTGCGGCCAACCTCGAGCTTGCGCAGAGGTTCCTTGAGTTCGTCATGAGCGAGGCAGGACAGAAGCTCTGGTTCCTGCCCAGAGGGCACACTCACATTGGCGGGCCGGAGAAGTTCGAGCTTCTGAGACTGCCCGTTATTCCCCACCTTTACGAGGAGTTTGGCAACCTCAGCCCGCGCAAGTTTAACCCCTTCCAACAGAAGACGGGCTTTCAGTTTGATAACCGGAAGGCTGCCGCCCGACGTAAGGCGCTGAACGACCTCCTGGGCGCAACCATCATCGACGTGCACGATGAGCTGAAGTCCTGTTGGCAGGAACTTATCAAAGCGGGCCTGCCCCCAGAGCTCGTGAAGCGCTTCAGCCAGCCGCCGGTGACGGAAAAGGAACTGCTCCAACTGGGAAAGGAAAAATGGGACGACCAACTGTTTCGCGTCAAGACCAGGACCGAGTGGGTCAAGTTCGCCTCGCGCAAGTATCGGGACATCCGCAAAGCTGCCAAGCGCGTTGCGTTGCCTTGAGCGCTTCAGTCACCTGCTGAACGATTGAGGTCACGCAGAATCTGGGCATAGTTGTAGGTGTCCCTGGGCCGTGGAGGTGATTTTCCCTCGTACTGAGGCCCATCACAATAGCGCGTGCGCGCCCATGATTTCTGTATCGCACCCTGGAGTTTCCTCCACCCTGGATTACCAGTGCGGCCGGCTCTGGCGAACTGGTAGAGTGTGTCCAGGTATTCTGCTGCTGCCACCAGGTCCCGAAGTCGACCTGCATGGCGCCTGGCGCTCGGTATTGCCTGCTTGAGCACGCGCTTGCATTCGTCAACGACTGGCAGCCGTTTTTCAGCCGCATATTGGTCCACTCGTGAGAAGGCATCTGTGGGTCGGCGAAAAACCTTTCCAAAGACGATGCGGTCGTACTCATCCTTGTTCAGGCTCATATCATAAAGGGCTTCCAGAGCCTCACTTGTTTGCCTGGCGACCGCGCCCGTCAATCCCCAGAAAGAGCGGGTGAAATCGAGCGCGAAGTCCAGCGGTTCAGGTCCCGCCGTCGAAAAGAGCATTCCCGAATGTGCCAACGGGTATTCAATGGTGCCTGGCACGTAGCGATAGGGACACCAGACGGTCACTACCATGCCTGTGACAGATCCCTTCTTCCCCCGCGATTTCTTTCGACGCTGGTGCGCAAAGGCAGAAAAGCGGCGGACGTTGGAGAAGTTCTCACGGTCGGAGAGCACCCGGTTGCGGCTACGCTGGATAGCCGGTGCCCCATACACCTCGAAGCCCCGCTCCGTGAAGAAGTCCATGGTCCAGGGGTTGTAGTCGGCATTATAATGCCAATCGAAAATGAGCGTGTCGCGGGGGGTGCGCGAGACAATAACCTCCTCCTTGTCCGAAAGATAATGGTCGCCCCAGACTGCCATCCGGGCGCCCAGCTCCGTGATTACCTCATGACACCAGAGCACGTGGTCGGCAAAGAGTTCGTTCTTCTTTTTCTTCTTGAGCAACTTGCGCGAAACCGGATGCGTCCCGAAGTTCACCTCGTCCAGTCCCGCATGAATCAGGCGGGGCTGGAAAATCTCTGCCGTGTCGCGCAGGATGTCCCCAAGCAGCGTCTGCGCTTCAGGATGAAAGACACACATGCCGCTGTACAGGCTGCGCGCGTCGGGCGCCTCGTTCAGGTGCCTATATCTTTTCAGGCGGGTGATAAAACGGGTGTGCCCAAAGCACTCGACCTCGGGCACCACCTCGATGCCCAGCTTCCGTGCTTCCTCGCAGAAGGCGCGCATCTCCGCGGGCGAGTAAGCATGTGGGGTGGCCAGCTCCGGATGCGAGGGGAACTTCAGCGCACAGCCCTGGTCATCCGAGAAGTGCAGATGCAGCAGGTTATAACCCCACTCCTTCAGTTGAGGCAGCAGCCCCAGATAGTAATCGTGCCGCTCGGTCAGTCGCGCCAGGTCCAACATCACGCCTCGATGGACAAAGCCCGATTCAGACATGTGTCCTCCTCCTTCGATCTTATCCAGGTGAGTTACTTCGGCAGCTTGTTCGCAATGTTGGAAAGATAGTACCAGGCAAATGCCGAGTTGCGGAACTGCATGCCGAAGTTCTTGGGGCGGTTC
>SDBU01001723.1_pt1 | contig 30400 bp, 58 predicted proteins | sample 2277071 | NCBI WGS metagenome assembly SDBU01 (sample SAMN10397929, study PRJNA504765) | marine sediment metagenome | isolation source: marine sediment core GS08_GC12, 126 cmbsf | place: Arctic Ocean: Gakkel Ridge, Loki's castle | collected 2008 | reverse complement strand
ATTTGTTTAATTTTTTTTCTGCTTGTAAGGAGAATTTGGTGATTCTTTTTCCCTCCCCACGTTGGATATCTTCCCAAGTTCTAATTACTACTTTATCTCCAACTTTATATCTCATAAGTCCAATAACCTAAATCTTGCCAAATTATACTTCTTTCTATATTAAAAAGATTTCACTTTCCCTTTCAAATTTTTTTTGGGCAAAAAAAAAACCACACAACAAATTGTGCGGCTTTTTTCTCTCCTTAGTAGGTTATTTAGAAGCTAATCTTAATAGCTACTCCACCATATAAAGAATCTTCATCGTCAATCCTATCCTTCTGAGAAATCTGATAGTTCACACAAGGAGTTAGAGTGATATTTTTTGTGATGGCAAAATCAGTTGATACACCTAATGTGTAATGGCTCCAACCAGATCTTACATCAGCAATACTGTCATTGTAAGTAATGTCAGCACCTAGTTTTATAGGTTGTTTGAATACTGGAATTGTATAGTCAACACCAAAAACATAAAGCATTCCGTCAATAGGACCATCAGAAATCAAATTGACAACCTCTATCCTTGGAACCAAAGGATTATCCAAAACCTTAATAAGGTTAGGTAAAGTAACTGCTGCCTTCAATTCCTGTATGTCAGCGTCACTATCTTGCTTTACAAGATCCAAATAACCATAAGAAAGTGTTGTGTTAATCTGAGCAGGTGTCTTTGCAAGCAAAGTGAAACCATATCCAATAGTATAGTCGATCTCAAGCCGCTCTTCAAACCCATCACTCATAGGAGCAAAAGATTTAATCCCAATAAATAAACCTTCACCAATAATAGGTAACTTAGGTAGCTGATACGTTGTCTCTATTGACCACACTCCCTTGTCGTCAAAAACGTCATAACCATAAAAGTTATACTCACTCATTGCAGAAACTTCTATCTCCAAACCAATTGGTGTAGTTTCTGCGTCCTGTGCCATAGCTGTCCCACAACCAAATAACACAACAATCATCATCAAAACCATTTTCTTAAGCATAAATTGCTCCTTTAAAAAAGAAAAATTTCCTAACACACATTCTAATACTATTCTTAACATTATCGGAATATCCTACTTATTTCTTTATCACTTTTCAAAGAAAAAATAAGGTTGTTTTATATTTCTCTTTCATAATGCTCATAAATTATAAACTATTCACTTTCGCTTTCAACTATATTCTCCTGAAAATAGTCATTTTCTTATATAGGAAAATAACTCATAATAGGAAAGTATTGCTAAATGTCTATATATTCATGACTTATAGATATAAAATCTATTAGTTTTAAACCAAAAAATTCCAGATTTTTCTGGTAGGGTCCACTATTAGGCCCTATACGAAAAAGGAGTCTCTTAAGCGATTAGTGAGGTAGGTGTGCTAAATACAGATATTTTTTGTTCTATAAGAGGTAGATAATCTTCTATATTTACTTTAATAGGAATTACTTTTTGACCTATATATTTTTCTAGCTGTTGTAAGGTATTATTTTTTCTACTATATATATAGTGAAAATCTTCATGACAATTATGACACAAACAAATAGTTTTTAAAAGTTCTTGGTTTATTATTTCTCGTCCTGATTCGTATATGGTGCTTATTTTGTTACTTTTTAATTTACTATCTATATGATGAAATAATAGAATAGCAGGATCATTTATGCCACATTTAATACATGATAATGATTTTTTTAATTCCCAAATTAATAATTTGTTCTTATATGCCCATCTTTTATTAGGCTTTTTATTATAATATTGATTTATTAAAATTTCTTCTCTTTCTGGAGATGTCCCTGCATGTATAATAGTGTGACAATTTTTGCACTTAATTATTCCTTTTTTGAGTTCTTCTAATATTCTATCCATGCTATATCCACATATCCTACGAATGTTATTCTCTTTTTTAGATGGGTCTAAATGATGAAAAGATAGTTTAGATATGTTATTCTCTCCACAATTACAACCTTGTTTGATTGTCCAATTTTTCACAAAATTCCAATGGTTATTTTGTCGAATACTAGTTTTTAATTTTCTTTTTTGTTTAAGAATTGTTTGTATGTCTTGTTCTAATTTTAAGTTGTTCATTCTGCGAAGAATTGCCTGTCTTTTCGGCCCGTATTGTTTTAATAAGTATTCTTTTTGATCTTTATAAGAAAGCTTTTCTATATCATTTATCAATAATTCATATTTCTTTTCTTTATATGCCTTTTGATAAGTTTTTTGATAAACTAATTGCTGCTGTTTTATAGCCTCTTTATTGTCTGCCTTCCATTGTTTATAATATTCTTTCTGTTTGTCTTTATCTTTATATGGCATAACTTTTCTCTTTTTATTACCCTTATATATAGATTCGACATATTGTAAAGAAAACCTTTAATTTAAAAATTAAGAAATTTTGGACAGAAAAATACCCTATGGATAAGGTTGAAAAACAAAACAAGTTTTAATCTATGGATGTTAAAAAAGCTCGATGCTAGGGGTTGGGGTAACGCAAAATAAGATAAGGGATATAGATAAGATAGGTTAACCCTGGTAGTTTCCCTAACAGGTAGTTTCCCTAACAGGTAGTTTCACCTGCTCACCTGCTCACCTGCTCACCTGCTCACCTGCTCACCTGCTCACCTGCTAATAAATAACCCTTGCCTACCACTAAAGTAAGCAAGGGTTTAAGATAGGCAACAAACCTATTTTGGAGTTAGTTGGTTAGTCTGTAATTTGTGCCTTGCAACGTGACGGCTTCGACAGTATCAAACCGAGGGCTTCTGATAACGTAGGGCTTTGCCAACCCTTGCTTTTCACCTTCTTTTTTCGGAGTGATAAAGGTTTTCATTTCCTCTACTTCTTCGGCTGTCAATTCGACGTTGCTATCAATCCACTTGTAAACAGGTGTAGCATAGTTGAGTATAGCAAGTTGTATGTAGTAACCTTCAACCCCTGCATACGGGCTTTTGCCTTTTTTGTCGGGAGTGTGTGTGATAATACACTTGCTACCATTAACATACTTGCCCCATGACAACCCGGCACTTTTGAATGTTTCGGCATTGTCTGTAATATCAGCCTTCGCACCTGTGAAAAATAGGTCGATTTTATCAAGCGGCACACCTGCATCAATCATAGCTTGACGTAGTTTACCGAGAGATTCTTTTGACCTTGCCTTGTTGACCATGTTTTCATAGGTGTAATTCGTAACACAGTTGAGACAATTTTCCTTTTTGATTTTGCCAGCAAACCTGTTACCTGTTTTTCTCATGCCCGTAATTGACGTTGTGACCTGCCATAATTGAATAAAAGTGGTTGACTTTAGAGCCAAAAACAAACTAACAATCTGTGTGATTGTCGTTTGAACGACTGTTTTGGCCCTTGTTACGACTTGTGTTGCTGTTTTCTTCATTGTTCTACTCCAAAAAAGGTTTTTACTGCTTTTGTTACAACCTACAGAGATAAAAAACTACTTACCTGGAATTTTGCTATAATTTTCTCAACCTTACATCATCTATATTAGCACACCAATTCTCAAAATCAAGAATAGCTTGCCAAACATCATCGCCAAGACCACCACCAACTTTTTTTACCCATTCATGTTTCCAAAACGAGTCTTTCAATACTTTTATTTCTGGACAACCAAAGTTTTCCCATAAACCTATTTTTTGAGCCTTACGAATAAGACGTTCTTTGTAATTATTTATTGATTGTGTTGCTGTCATTTTTTATTCTCCAAAAAAAGTTATTACTCTTACATTTTACAGAAGTAAAAAATAGTTTACCTGGAATAAAAATATACCCCTGTGGCCTAATACAGGGGTATATCGAAGAGAAAAGCGCATAACTTTTAGAACGGTATGTCGTCGTTATTGCCCGCGGGTAGTTGACCCTGGGCAGGTGGCAGAGCAGGTGGGCCGACCAGAACCTCGCCCTGGTTTTGCAATTGAGCCAGAATAGTATCCAGATTTTCGGCAATCGTTTGATCGGTCAATCGAGCCACAATCATCGAATTACTATTCCTAACAACTCTTGCTACATCCAACGCTGCCGCATCGCATTCTGCTTTCGGTGCTCCACTTGCTTGAAGCTGAATTGCTCTCATTACTACGTTAAGACTGTCTTCGCTTGTGTATTCTGGCATTGTTCTACTCCAAAAAAGGTTTTTATTACTACAACAATCTACCATATCAGAAAACTGCTTACCTGGAATTAGAGAATCGTTTGCCATGTTTTTCTTATCTGTTCTGATTCTAATTGCCACTGCTTAAATGTTTTGATTGCTTCTGTAGCATCTTTCGGACAAAAAGACTTTTTAAGCACTTCGGTATTACATGATGTTCTACAATGTTTTTTACGTTTTGCCCCATGATAACAAAACGTAACACAACCCAAATCACCCTCTTTAGTATTAACTCCACTGAACATAACGACAATTAGTTCTCTAAGTAGAACATGATCGCCCTTTGTCGTTTTCTGATGATATGGTATAATATTAGCAAAACCAATAAAATTACTATTTACAGTAAAATTATTATCTTCTAGAAATTTTATGAATGTTTGTTTGTCTGTCATTGTTTTACTCCAAAAGGTTTTTGTTTCTTACATCATACAGGAATAAAAAACTACTTACCTGGAATAATTAGTTTACCAACTGTTTAAGTTCAAAGGCTCTTGCATTATCCATAATAAATTGTAAACCTTCTTTATCCCATGTTGCAGTGTCCTCTTTTTTGTCTAATCGTTTTGTAATAACGGTTCGAGCAGTGATTTCTATTATTTGGTGCGGCGTTTCTGCATATTCAAATATTTGTCCGATTTTCATTGTTTTGCTCCAAAAAGAGTTTTTGTTTTACATTTTACAGGAATAAAAAACTACTCACCTGGAATAAAAAGATAGGGTTTTGGTATGGCAGACCCTCAACTGCCAAAGGGATTAATGTTCACTTGGCAACAGTAATACAAGACAGTTTGTCCAATTCTCTTCTGTCCCATATCCTCCTTCTTCTACGTAAAACTTAATATTAGACAAAGGAAAATCGGTGTAATGTATTTTTTCTCAACCAGATAAGGCATTCCAGTATCTTCTTGCATTGTCAAAACTGCCGTGTGGTTGTCGTTGACTGTCAATTCCCAAAGCTGAAAAACTTCTTTTCTCCGATAAGAAGCAATCAAATCAAGAAGCCATCCAGCATCAGCATCTTCTCTTAGCTGATGGACTCCATCGGTGAAAACAAAAGCACCAGTAAAGTGCTTTATATATCGTTCTGTTCCGATTGCGTGTGCCAAATTACTTTTGATTGTTGCTACTGTTTCCATTTTTTTACTCCTAAAAAGTTGTTGTTTCTTACTCTTTACCAAAGTAAAAAAACGTTTACCTGGAAATTATCCAGACTTTTTATTTTCTCCCCATTATGCTCGATCTATGTATCCCGTATTGCAATAATGCTCCCCAATAGTCAGTCTCTATTTCTATTTGATCGGACTCAGGCCCACCGTGATAATTAAGCATATCTATTGCGAGATAAAGAACAACCTCTTCAATATCCATATCCTGATATACTGTCCAGTCAGAATAAGAACCTGGACCATAAGAAGAATTTGCTTTCCATTTCTCATATTCTTCTAGCAACTCCTTTACTTCATACTCATTATATTGAATATAATAGCCACCTCCGGACCAGACTTGAGTTAGTACTGCCTCAATGCTATCCCCAACTCTCCTAGCAAATCGACCGCCTTCTTCTCGAGGGTTTATGTCCCCAAAGTTATACCATTTATTCCGTTTGAACATGTTTTTACTCCTAAAATAAGTTATCACTACTCTATCATAGCAAAAAAACGTCTACCTGGAAATACAAAAATAACTAATTCCCCAACTGGTCTGCCCAGTCGAGGAATCAGTCTAACTCTTTTACCTGCCTCGTTTTACAAACGTTATCCTGGATTTTATAAAAAGATAGGCAAAGCACAATTGCCTCACCTATCCATTTCAATCTCCTTGGAGACTATTTAATTCGTTCTATAATAATAAGGGTTCAGCCTTTACCTCATGATTGCACCTACTTTCGGGTTCCGAGGGTTTGTGTCATTCTATGACTTATAAAAAAGTAACATGTATAGTCTGTTAATTATCACCTGGCATGTTGTCTCCTTTCGGGCGGTTGTTGGCCGCCGACGGCCGGGTTTTTAGTTGACTATTTTTAATCACCATCCACAGAAAAAGAATCGCAAAGCAAATCAGTATCTCCTTCTATTTCGATTTCTCCGCATTTAATAACACTATGGTTAAACGGAGACTCAAACCAATTCGCCGGTTCCGGAAAAACTCCATACTCTTCTTTATATTCTTCATCAGTAAGAGCCTCAGGTCTTATTGCATGCCTACGAGAACCTTCTCCACTTTTTGTATATCCTTCATAAATCTCAAATATCATTTTATTTCTCCGAAAAAAGTTGTCATTAACACTATATCGGACTAAAAACTACTTACCTGGATTTTTGAAAGGATCATAGTTATCTGGTAGATCGGGATTGTCGTCATAATCTACTAAAACCCATATCCAGCTATCACTGGGAAGATTAACATCAACACAATCACAGACTCCGCCTCTTATATAAACTGCTATTTTCACCTTTTCTTCTACTTCTTCTGTTAGTTCCATTTCTTCACTCTCACATTCAGAGCAAAACGGATCGCCAACCTCTGCGAACTCATCATAAGACAGTCCTATTTTCCAACCGCAATCAGAGCATTTCCATATTCTCTTATGTTCTTTTACCATTTTATTTCTCCGAAAAAGGTTATTATTAACACTCTACATAGAGAAAAAACTACTTACCTGGAATTACTCCTCAATAGCATCTTTTGGTTCTGGGTCGAACTCATGTTCATAACCACAAATAGAACAATGAGTATGAACATAACCAGTTGTATATTGCTCTCTAGTGGCTATTTTGCCACATTTTGGACAATCTATGTAATCTATTGAACTACTCATTTTTGTTCTCTAATTCGGTGTTAGGGTTTTTATATCTCTATCTTACCAGAATAAAAAACTACTTACCTGGAAAAACAACAAGGTTGCGGCAGGGGTTTGTTTTATTGTCCATTTTATCCTGCATTTGCGATAGGTGACAAATCTATCCTTCAACACAACAACCTTGCCTTTCAGCATATTATGACTTAAACTTCATTGTCTTTTGTATCTTTTCAATTGTCTTTTGTAGTATTAGTTCTCTTGCTTCTGCTATCAGTTCATCAGTTAAAATATCTTCTTTTTTCTCCGAAAAAGTATCATGTGGTCTGGAAGAATCAAAACATCTTTGAGTTCTCCATATTTGTCTTTTTGTTTTTCTTGTTTGATGAGAATAATAATTTAACTTAAAAAGAGAATAATCATCAAAGGAATAAAAGTCCCATACTTCTCTACTTAATTTATCATCAGATAATTTCTCTATTTGTATGTTCATTTTTCTATTCTACCTTTATAAAATCAGTATTTTTATTAGCTGGTAGTTCTTTGAGCAAAGGAATAACTTCATCTATCGATTTACTTCCAAACCAAGAAGCAACTGGAATAAAGTCCTTACTATCGAACCATTTTACTTGCACTACTCCATTCTTAGTTCTAACTAATGCTGTTTGTTTTATCATTATATTCCTAATTTTGCATTTGCTACTTCTTCTTTTTCATAGAGTTCTTCTGACACAAAAACTTCGACGAGATCATCAGTATTCCCTTCATAAATTTCATAAATATGGACTCGTGCTTCTTCTATACTCTCACAACCGAACCGTCCATCGTTGATACCTGATATAATCAGTGCTTCTTTTTGTTCTTCATTTTCGCAATCTTCGATAGGAATATCCCAGCTGTCCATCCTATAATTGCCTTGAGTGCCATCCCAGCAGTTCATAAGGACAAACCCCTTACAACGCCATCCAACTTGTTTCAGTGTTACTGTTTTAGCTTCCATTTTTTATCTCCGAAAAAGGTTATTAATCTACTAAGAGAAAAAATCACTTACCTGGAATTAGCTCCTCGGTATAAAACGCATCTTCTTTACCTGATGGGAATTTTACACTCCACAAATCTAATTCTGGGGATAAATCACTATGATGTCCTGTTCTTTTCATTACCAACCCAGTTTGACCAATAAACTCATTATTCATTTTATTATCAGCAGGTTGACCAATTGTAACTTTTTGTCCTATTCTTGGTACAAATGTATTAGACATTATTTTTATTCTCCTATTCGGTGTTATGTTCTTAACAACCTACATAGAGAAAAAACTACTTACCTGGAAAATATGAAAAGGGTCGCAGTAAGCCCATGAGTTACCGCAACCCTTTCCTGGAGTAGGAACTACTACCTATTGCTAGGTTGCATCAAATGTCCTATTCCTTCCTAGAGCCTAACGTGAGGACTACGGCAATGCCTCAACTCTGCCTCACAGTTAGGAGAGCCTTGCAAAGTAGGAAAGAATCGAGAACGACAACACTAAATCGCCTCGACTCTTTCCGTTTAATAACCGATACTCGTCAGTATCGAGTGGGACAACGGCTAAGCCATTATATCCCAACTTGTGGCTATCGGCAACCATACATTACAAGCCGACAAGCCTAAATATCCCCCCTAATCATTTCAAAGTAACTTTTTTTGGCAACTGTATATCTCTTTGTCTAGGAGAATGTGGATGTTGAATTATTCTTTGTCCTGCTATCCGTTTTGCTAATTTCTTTTTAGCTAATTTGGGAGTTTTTCCAAAACCGACACAAGTCCCAAAGCAGCTCTTTTGTTGTATGTCAGAATGATGAAAAGCAGCAGACCAACCATTCGCCGTAGTTTCTGCTACTACTACTTTATCACCTAAAATTGTTGCAACTTCTGATAATAGCATGTTTTACCCTTTCAGTGTTATCTTATCAACATCTTACCATACTAAAAAACTACTTACCGGGAATTAAGGAATAAAAACGTCTGTACCTAGTCCTAAAACTACCTTACCTTCGTTAAAATCTTCTTCTGCCCCTCTAATTGCCCAAAAAGTATTCCATATCATAATATCTTTACTAGGATTTTTTGTTCTTTTCCTAGCTCTCAGGTACTGTTGCTTTTCATCTACTAAATGACCATCCTTGTGCATCCTTTTCTTAATTAAGTCATACCCTTGCTCATTTAGCTGCTTTTTAAGAGCATAGAGAAATCTTGACTCTCCTGCCCCATTTTTTATGCCATAATATTTAGGGTCGTCTGGTTCCCTAGTTACAATAGCCTGATGTCCTGTAATTTTTATCTTCATTTTTATTCTCCGAAAAAAGTTATTACTACTTTATCAGGACAAATTTTTACTCACCTGGAATTAGAGAATCTCTATACTTGACAACATACTATTATCTATTGAATAGAATTGCTTTTTTCTCCTAGAAAATCTACCTAGAGTATTAGAACTTACAAAACCATGTAATTGATCTAATCCTCCTGTCCCTGCTCGTTTATCTCTTTTTATAATGAACTCTGTATAAAATTCCATATTTATCTCAGAAGAACCGTGACATCTCTGACTACGCCCATTAGAATAATAAACATCGCTTATAGAGATATTTACTTCTTTTACTAGTTCTGTGCTACCTACAATACTTACTTCATCTTCAAGCTGTTTCACCAGTGCTTTTATAACTTGATTAGGAACTACCCTTGAAGAAAAAATTAAACTCTTGTTCAATATTGTGCAGTGTTAAGAATTTTTCTTGTCCATCAAACATACTCTACCCTATTAAAAAATCATTTACCTGGAATTACACATCTAGAGGTTTCGGTGGTAGGTCTTTTCTTACCACAGTATCCTCGAACCATACAATTTTAATATCTTTCCTACCCTTACCATATCTCACAGTGTGCCAGTGTCCTCCTCTTACATGCTGATAGAGCAATTCTCTACCTCCAGCATCTTTACAGGCTTCTTCATAACTAACTCCTCGAGGTAGTTTTAATCTTCGATCACCTCGTCCAGACCCTATATTCCAACCAAATTTACCTTTGTCCCTAGCTTTTCTCTCATAATCTTTTTTCTTATGTCCCTTTGTTTCTCTACGATAAACTTCTAAATGTTTCGATAAAACATCATATTCTAAAACCTTGTGACTTCCTGTTGATAAGAAAATAACAGCCACAGTTAGTCTAGCACAAGCATCCATAATCGAATTAGGAACAGTGTATTCTTCTCCATATATATCACTACCTGAGTATCCTGCTCTATTAAAATTTTGCTCAATTGTTTCATTAGCTGGCATACTAACTATTTTTGAAAAACATCCTGGACATTCATATCCTTCTATTCGATATGATGCTTTCATAGTAAGTCTTATATATCCCTTTTCTTCTGGGAGCCCAAAAATAATAAAACTTTCTATCCAAGCTGGTTTATCTTGAAAATTAAAAGAAAGAATAGGCTCTTCAGTGCGAGGCAAACGAATAGCAAAACATGAATGAGCAAACCGAAGCAGTTCTGCTTTAATATCTAACCTGGTTTTAATAAAAGTGTCAAAAACACCTGGCCAAACATTATAGTAAGGCATATGACAGGCATACCATGCCCCTTCAATAAATACATTTTCTGCATTTTGATGACTAATAATATAATCAAACTTTGAAGGAATACCCTGTTGCTTATCAATATAAGCTTGTCTTATATCTCTATAAAAGTTTTCCTGATCGCGTTTATATCCTAGCTCTTTCCCAAAATGTTTATATGTTGTCCAAACATCAAAGAACTTCATTATGATACTCCTAGTTAAGTTATTACTACTCTACCAGAAGAGAAAATCATTCGCCTGGAAAATCCATTATAACACCTTATGCCTTAATACTCTTTTCACAAATTGTTCGTCATGTCCGTTTCTCTTTTACCATAAGTTAAAGCATCTACAAAATTAGCTATTGCCTGAGGACAATCAATAAACCCATTTAACATAACACAAGAAGTTCTAACAGAGAATCCGTATTGATACAATAACTCAACATTATCTTTTAGTCCAACAAAGTTTTCTCCCAAAATACTTTGATTGATTTTGTCTGACCAGTGCATACAAGATAAACTTACTGTAGTTATCCCCTTTTTATACCACATATCTAAAGAAGTAGTATAATGTCGTAAATCCACCCCATTTGTTTGAAGTTCAATAAAAGGAAAATCATAGCCATAAAGCATATCGAGATACTTTTCAATATGGTCCATATAAAGAGTTGGCTCTCCCTTACCTGTCAACAATACGGTGCTAACCCCTGATTGTTTGGCAAACAGACATGCCTTATGAAAGTTACGTTCATTGATGTATTCTACCTTATCGGTGCAACCTTCTGTTTGTCCTGTCATTTTAGATACACAATAAGGGCAATTTAGATTACACTTACTACCACCTACTACAACTGAAAATGTTTGTGGTTTCATATCTTCCTCTTAATAAATAAAATAACATACCATCTGGTCTGTCTTTTAAGCTGATTATCGTTACTTTGTCACAAAAAGTAGGGTAGTTTTTGTGACATTATCTCAACTCTCTCTTATATTGCTTGTCATAATCTTCTCTATCGCATTTGGGCAAATATAATAACAGTTCTGAGAAAATAGTATCAGCAAAAAATCATTTACCTGGAAAAAGAAAGGCCCAAGTTGCAGTTGATTGAAAGTTGATTCAAGTTTTTCTATCACGTTTATGTCTCCAACAAGAAGACAAACCTGGACCTCTCTTATACTGGACTATAACTTATATAAGTGGACTATAACTCAAATAAGGATGATTCGCATCTAAAATGTCATCGTGAGGAGGAGAAATTAAAAGAGCGTCTGCACGAAAATACTCATCTATATTAGCATCATAGATAGTAACATCTGTTTCTTGCTGTTCTTTACTCATACTATCAATATGAGCTTTTAGTGTTATCCAATTCATTATTTTGTCTCCTTATCATCAGCACAACGAGGGTTAATATATCCTTCTGGTTGAAGACAATTCTTTATAATCCAATCAACCACTTCTGTATGTTCAGTAATAGGATATGCCTGAAATCCAGGTTCTTTATTCTCAAGAACAAAACCACAATCCAGACATTGAAATTTCTCTGTTTGTCCACTTGCATCAATTTCCCCAAAATCAAAGTCCACTTCTTCGTCAATACTCAAAATCTCACTATTATAAGGTCCATCCTCACAACATTCTAACCGATGTCCTCCACATTCAGGATTAGGACAAGTAAAGAGCAATCCACTCTTTGACATAGTAATAGTATTAGGTTGTACCATATCAAAAGACATATATTGCTCTCTTGAAATATCAACCACAACAGGATTACCCTTGGAATCTTCATAACCAACTTGGTCCCCTGCCACAAATTCCTGACTAACACAAACTCTTTTACCATCAATAGTTGAGAATGTTTGAATTACATAGCCAACCGTTATTTTGTTATATCCTTGAACCATGACAATCTCCATTTTTTACGATTATAAGTTACTAACACATTCTACCTAAACAAAAAATCATTTACCTGGAATTATTCTTCATCCTCAAATAAGTGTTTTATTTCGTCCCAATCATAAGAAGTCCCATTGATAGTAACTCCTTTTTCATTCTCTAAAATACTATCAACTACATCACAAACGGACTTTGATTCAACAGAGCCATCTTTAATCAGGTATTGTAATGCCTCAAGATCGGTTTTAGGGATTTGCTCATCTTCAATACGAACACTACCACTATTATAGCTGTCCTGTATCTCTATTGAGCAAAGAACAGTCTTTGTAGCAATATTCTTAACCTCATTCACGTTGATATATATTGGATTACTCATGTTCTACCTTAACAAAAAATTACTTACCTGGAAAAGAAAATTATGACTCTATAACTGTTTGAAAAGCACTTCTGGGAACTCCGCGAGTAAAACCATCATCAAATTTCATATTTACATATTCTTTTCCCTGAGAAACCATAGTAGAAGTGATAGAAACAATACTTATATCACCTTTTATTTTAGTTTCCTTAAATTCTCTGCTTACATGTTCAGATTCAAATATCGCTAACTCACATTTTTGTATCCATTTTATTTTTGTCATTTTTACTTCCTATTCGATGCTAGAGTTTTTACTTCATTATGCTATCATACTAAATTTTTACTTACCTGGAATTGGTTTTCTGCCACCTCGACCCGCAAAATAGTTATTAGATAATTGACTAATATTTGATAACCCTTTGTCCCCACACGTTTTATGAACTTTATTACATAATCCTATAAAAACTTCACAAGGTAAAGAATTTTTCATTATGTTTAATGATTTATGAACCCATTGAACATTACTTTCTATGTATCCTTTTTTACTATTAATTCTATCTAATGATGCTGTGGTGCAAGAAACCTTACTATTAGCCTGACCAAAACATATAGGGATATTACTTAAAGCACATTTTTTATTTTGTTTTATAAATAATTTCCACGCATATTTAATATTTAACTCAAATTCATATCCTCTTCTTGTTGCTCTATCTTGAATAACTCCCCATAGTTTGCCACTTATATCTTCATATCCTTTATAAAGAGAGCCATTCTTACCTCTTGTTTTTTCATATCTACTTTTATCACAACCACAAGAACCTGTTCTTTTTGCTTTTATACTAGATGCTAAAATATTTTTTCTTTTACCACAATCACATAAACATTCAGCCAAAGTATGTATGTTTCCATTTTTTTTCTCTTTATAGATACTTACAACTGTAAGCATATTATATTTTTGATTTATCATATGCTCATAAGCTCTACCATGTTCAAAATGAGAATAACTTATATTATATCTTAAAAGGGCAGACCTTGCTGTTCTTGCTTCTGCCCCTAATATCTTTCCTACTTCTCTCATGCTTTTACATTTTTTTACTACTCCACTCAAATACTCTCTATCAAATTTTTTAGCTGGTATCATACGTATTCTCCTTATTATAAGCACATTACTTATAATTCAAAGAATATATATAATATCCTTTATTTATTTGTCGAAAATTGAGTAATTACTCTTTGAACTGATAAATAACTACATCAATACCATTCTCAATCCATATCTCTTTTATTAGTTCTAATACAAACTCAAAATTACCTCCTGCTCTTAATCCTCCAAACTCTGGAGTATGAATAACAATAGGATTAGCAGTTTTAGTTTGTACCATCTCAATATATTTAACTATCCCAATCATACACTTTATAAGTGCCTCATATTTAAGAGGTTTAGGATTGTTTTCTGACATAATCATATTTTGAGCAATCATATTAACTACTACAAGATGATTATCTATTTTAACATAACAGTTTTCTCCTAATCTATCTCTTAACCCAGAAATAGATTTTGATTCCATTTCTTTATATACTCCATACACTAAAGGCCATTTTTTTCTCAAAGCTAAAGCAACCCCAGCACCCATAACTCCAATACCTTTTTCATCAGTTCCATTATTACAACAATGAGGAATAAGAACTATCTCTTTCGGTGCTGTAGTTTGAGGTTCAGTGGCATCACCTTCTACTGTTCTTAATGTTCCTGGCAATTTTTCCATTTTAATTATTTCCTTTATGCTTTCTGTTGAACCAAACATTTTTATTTCTCCGAAGATTCTTTTATTTCTTGTAATCTTTGCTCTATCTCGTCTGCTTGCTCTGTTAGCCAATCTGCTAAATCTCTTATATCATCAACCTCATTAAAATTATCAGCTATACGAATATCATTTACTTTGTGTCTTCGTTTCTTTTGACGTCCCCTTGCTGGGATAACAGAATGAATATCATAATAACAGTCTTCTTTCTCATAGTAATCTGGATCAATAATAAAACGAATTGATAATCCCATATCTAGCTGTTCACTCTCTGGATCTTCGCTTCTAGAGGGTTCCCATCTTTCAAATTGAAGATAGTCCTCTTTATCATCTTCAGTATTCACACGTAAATTAAATTGTCTTTTAGCACTCATTTATTTCTCTGAAAAAGTTATTAACTACTCTACCTCACTAAAAAAACACTTACCTGGAATTTAATAATTATGCTCAGGCTCCGTACGAGCATAAGTATATATTTCTGAAAATTCGTGCTGACATACAAGACAAGTGCCATTTTGATATATTAAATCATCCTTGCCGATTCCTGGTTTGTCCCAACTAATTTTCTCTACAGCACCACCATCATTGACTCCACATTTTGGACAACGATTACGACATTTCTTTGCTGACATTTTATTTCTCCGAAAAAGTTATTAACTACTCTACCATAACAAATTTTTACTTACCTGGAAAATAGATAAAATGAAAGAGGGTAGGAATGGAAAAACCTACCCTCTTTCTTTCGGAGAAGTAAAAACCTACTCTTTTTACGCATAACTCTTAAACAGTCTCAACATTTAGAGTATTATTAGCAGTATCTACTGTTAATTTTACCTTATTTGCAATTCCTATTGCTCGTAAAGAAACTTTCACACATCCCCTTTTAGTCGCGTTAGCACATTTTAAGCTGCCGTTAATCAAAACGTCATAAGTCCCTGCACTAGCAGACACTTGTGCTAACATCTTCTTGGGTATATTGATTCTGCCATCGGCAGTTAATTTATACTCATCTTCTCCCAAATCTCCTAACAGTGCATCGTCCTCATCGTCGTCCTCATCATCGAAGTCATCATCATCCTCATCCTCGTCGATCTCATCTTCCTCATCTGACTCTACAAGAGGATGGTCATCGGCTGATTTACCAATAGGAGAATAAACAAGAGCCTCAGGACTTACTGCAACACTAAGCTTACACAGTGTTGCAGTATATCCTTTCATCTGTCTTGTCGAAAACTCATTACTAACAATATCTCTTACATCAGCATGACGAACATTATCACTTGTCCCTTCTCTTACCTCTAATATAACATCATAAGAGGTAAAAACTTTCTGATCCAACACCTTTTGCTGGATGACCTCAAGAATTGTTGTAGCTATCGCTGCATTGCACATTTTGTTTCTCCGTTAGATATTATTAGTTTTTATTAACACTATACTATATGATTAAATTTTTACTTACCTGGAAATTATTTATTCAAATTCTAATAAATATTTTAGATTAACTTGAGAACAAGAATAAACTATCATTTCATTATTTTGTAGGCCATATCTCCCTCCCTCCATAAATGTGCTATCAAACCCATCTTTGGGAGTCTTATAATCTCCATATCCTTTTGACTTATATGTTTTTCCCATAGCAAAATCGCATAAAAACATAAAAATCCTATCTGTAGATCCTCCACCTCCCCAGAAATTGGTAGCATAATTTAATGCCTTAGAGCTTATATCTGACGCATAAATACCATTGCCTGCGAGACGACCTGTTACGTGTGCCGAAGAAGATGGTGGAATTATAAGACCTTGTTTCAGGATTGAAAGACAATTTGAACATTTTGACCCGTGAAAAAGTTCTTTAATATTCCCAACTTGTTTGCCCCTATCCTTAAATGCCTCTGTAACGGTTTTAATATTTATTTCATAAACAGTTTTTAATCTATATCTATGACTAGTATGCATAGATTTTTTCGTTCTAATATAATAAGAATTTATTCTATCTATCATCTTCTTATCAGTAATAATCTCCATATCAACATCAAAAATTTTCGATGTATCTTTTTTATTCTTTGTTGTTTTCTTTTTTGGCCCAGAAGTAACATCAATAAAAGAAATTGCCAAGCCGTCTAGCAAATCATTCTCTGCAATAACTGATTGAGTGGTAGGAAATATACCTTGAGCAGTAATCTTGCTCATTCCGACATCATGAGGGATAAGCCTAAGATAAGAGTTTAGAGTTCTAGCAAATTGTTTATTATCAAAATCATTAGCTTTTACAAAATCAGATATATCTACAAGTAAATCTCTGGCTTTATCTACTTGTTCTGGGACGATAACTCCAAGTGGTGTTTTGAATTGTGCAGAACTTGCATTATACATAATTTTGCCACCCGATTGTTTCATAATCGAATGGACGTTAGCTTGAATAAGAAAGTCAAGAAGTTTTGCTATTACAGGATTTGAGTGTTTGATTTGTTTTTTAGCAACATCTTTCAACTCTGCATTTTTAACAGAGCCACCAGAGATAACAGAAATAGAGCCACCTGTCTCAACTGATTTTACCTCTGTATATCTTTTATCAGGAGCATTATTTTGGTTTGTTTTTTCTCTCCACTTTTTAAGAGCTTTATCTCTTGTAGTCAGTTTGTTTTGTAATCCCTTACCTACTCTCCCCCATTCTGTTAAAGCAGTGCCATCATTATAAATAGTGTATTGCCACACCTTGTTATTGTTAGTATCTCCAAACTCTACACAAATACATTTTTTATGCTCTGCAACCGCTGGCATGGCTTACTCCTGAATTTTTTTATCATTCTTAGAAAATGTTTTTGTTATATCTCTAAGAAAATTATCCATATTTTGCTGTTGTTCTCCTCTATCAACAGGATCAGACTCTATTACAGGTATTGGTTGTGATAATAATTTAATTTTATCTGAATCTAACTCTATGACAACCCTACCATTATTTGCAGAGTACCATTCTATATACCCACTATTAACATAATCTGCTCCTTCACCTACTCCTGCCGTCATATCTCCTACACTACCTTTTTGAACTTCCGAAAAACCATCAAAATACTCTTTTGCTTGTTGTTCTTCTTGTTCAAGATATTTATCATTCGATAACTCTATTTTTGCTCCACGAATATCTCTATGAAAATTTCCGTCTAGGTCAAAAACTACTTTTTCTTCCATTCCAAGAAATTCCATCCATCCTGTAACCTTATCAGGTTTAGTATTATCAAGTTCACTTTTAATTAAGTATTTTTGTAGTCTCCAAGCCATGTTTTACTCCTTGTTATCAATAATTTTGTTATGATCTAATGGAGATCGAACCAAACATACTTCTGTTGCTTCTGGGTCAACTCCTAATGTCTCTAACCATCTATCCCACAAGTGAGGATGTAGAGGATTATTGACATCTTCTTTATTCATTATGATTGTTCTGTTTTTAGCCATAACAATATACCTACCTAAAAAATCACTCACCTGGAATTACAATATCTCACGAAAAAATCTTCTAGCACTACTTCTAACTTTTTTCACTCCAAAGGTTTTTAACAATAGCCGAGCTGCATCTTTACTACTTGTTATATATAATTGTCTTACCCATTCCGCTCCAGAAATGGGTTTTTCTCCTTCATTACCAGCAAAATCACAAGTAATTTCCCTAATTCCTGTGCTATTATCAAAACATTCCCACCAATCAATAATGATGGTTATACCTTTTTGTTGCTTTATAACAGTTTTCATAATTTCTCCAATTATACTTTACTTTCACTTTTTGTCAAGAATAAAATTTATTTTTTTAACTATGGTAATTCTACTATGCTAGTCCATTGTATTTCCTGATATCTATCTCCATCCTTATCTTCTTTACAAGCATTATTATCTGGGTCCCAATCTCCCTCTATATCATAATTTCTAATTTCTACCTCAATCCCCATAGGTTTCTCCATCATTTCAACCACTCCACCATTAAGATAAAGAAGAACTTTATTAGAGCCTAATTGGATATGAGGATAATGTTTCTCAAAATCTGCTTTATACCCGATATAGACAGCACAAGCAGTTCTGGACTTGTGAACTTCTCCATCATTTTCAGACTCATAGAGAAGTTTGGCAGACATGTCAGGTCCAGTAATGTCAAGTTGACAACCAGTCACAAACAACAGTCCAACCACTACAACGATCACCACTACGATTGCAACATTAAGCTTCATTTCTAAAGCTCCTACATAAAGTATCTCAGAACTCCATTTCTTTCTCATTAATAATAGTTTCCAACTATCATACAAACCTATGATTTCAATTTTTTACTTACCTGGAATTTCAATGGTTTTTATTATAGGACGTAAGGGTTATTCCTAGACCTAGGAACAAAAAAATTACTCAGTTATTATACAATTAACGTTTATAATTACACTTATGCTCATAAAAATTACATTTATAACATTTCCTGCATTTTTTATCAGGTGTAATTTGACATCCATTTAATAAAAATATACTAATCAATATCAGTGCAATAGTTTTCATTCTTTCCCTTTCAAATCAATTGTTTCTAGTACCTTATTAAGTTCAACAAAAGCACCTGTATAAGCAACATTTGCTCCACAATGCAATGCGTCTGGTTTATTAGCTGTCTCAGCGGCCCTATCTTCGAGCCACTTTCTGAGTTCTATAAACTTATTAAACTCTTCTTGATCCATAATTTTTACTTACCTGGAAAATTAATCCTGAGGACAATTCTTCTTGATCCATTTCACAAGACGTTTATGACTGTTAACTACTCCCTCATCATCTTCTACCCAAAAATCACATCCTTTACAATAGAAACTGGTCCAATCTGTACCCTTTTTCGGATTAGGATCTGTGTGAAAAATGGGAATCTCATAACCAATATTCCCATCTGAATTAATCTCATAAATACCTGTTATAATATTTACTTGATTCTCAGAACGTGTTAACTTATGTTTTCCACACTTAGGACACGTAAATTTTAACTGTTTAACACTCATTTTTTTACCTTTCAATTTTAATTGTTTAACACTCATTTTTTTACCTTTCAATTTTAATTGTTTAACACTCATTTTTTTACCTTTCAATTTTAATTGTTTATCACTCATTTTTTTGTTCCTTTCAGTGTTACTATTTTATTTTTTTACTTACCTGGAATTTTTACTTCTTCTTACCTTTTTCCTTAGGAGAAGGAGCCTCATTACTTTGTTTGATAGGATTGGTCTTTGCACAAACAGTGCATTTTCCTGTTGAAGCATCTTCCTTCAAAGGATTATGCATCCTATTACCTTTTCCGTAGAGTTTGTCCTGAAACTTATTTGCACAATTACACGTTCCGATCATGGTTCTATCCTTTCGGTGTTATAATTCTTCTTTTGAAAAAGGAGCATCAGTTATTTTTTTACAAAATTCTTTAATAACTTTTATTTCTTCTGGAGTTCCCTCTACCTCAAAAGTATATCCATAAAATCCATCATCATCATTGCTATGAAGTACTGATATTTTATTTTCTCCTATATCTTTTGTATCTAATATAGCATTTTCAATACTTTTACTTGCATGTACTACTTCAATTTTCATTTTATTTTTTCCAAAAAATTATATACAACGATTATTTACAAATGCTTTTATAACTTGTTCTATACCATCCTTATAGGACGGTGCTTCAACATCAATACCAGCTATAGCATGAGCTAATACCATACTCTCAACAACATCTATAGCAGTATTAAACATTTTCCTATCTATCATTTCTTCTTGTGTTTCTAATTCATCATCATATGTAGACTGATCACAATTAAAATAACAATCACGAAGACCACAATAAGGACACTTATCTTTAAGATCGCTGTCTACTGTTGCTCCGTGCTTTGTTATAGCAATACCTATGTGTCCCTGCTCACCAAAATCTAATTCAAAAGTTTTCATTTCTTTATCCCAAACAGGCTCCGATTATCATAGTATAAACACACTGCTCTACTGCTATTGCATCAAAAGATGGTTCTGTTTCCATTATTGTTTGATATACTATTCCTGTAGTTATATCCTGTGGAGTACCAAAAAATGCTTGTGTCTCACACGGTCTTATCTTAAAGATAAAAATATGACAACTTTTTATATCTATATCTAATAATACAATATTAAATTGTCCAGGTCCACCTGGAGTAATTGAAGGAAGAACTTGAGATTGAGCTTGTAAATCCATTTTTATTCCTCTATAACCTTAAACCAACTAGTAGGAACAGCAAAAGCCATACTACCATTACCAAACTGCATGTCTATAACTTCTTCTCCACATTCTTGTTTGGTTTCAAGAATATCAACAGTTTCTGTCTCTCCCGCATTAACACGAACTACCTCATCATCATCTTCACTCTGATAAGTAGTTATCTCACAATCACTTGTCCATTCTATTTTCATTTTATTTCTCCAAAAAATATTAACTATTACCTTACAGAGATAAAAAACTACTTACCTGGAAAAAAGAACCCCTCTACTCATAGAATAGAGGGGTCCACAGTATCCCATGGAGGTCATGGGGTAATTACTTAACGAGTAATCTTACGATCAACAGCGGAACCATCAACACTAGTCTTATCGAGAATACCTGTATCAACCATAAGTTTCAAGTTGATAAGATGTTCCATAATAGAACTACCATTACCTTCTCCACTTGCTCCGATAATCATAGTTTGAGGAACATTAATCTTTGCCAAAGCATTAGCTACAGCAGTAGCTATATCAACCTTAGCATTAATTTGAGCTTGTTCAAGCTCAGTAATATCACCAGACAACTCAATAGCTTCTTTACGACCTTGAGCTCTCAAAATCATAGCAATTCTTTCTTGATCTGCCTGTTTAGCACTAATCTCAGCTACTTCAAATTTAGCCGACGCTATAATTAATGATTCTTGTTTTGCAATCTCAGCAACAGAAAACTTTGCTGCCGCAGTTGTCTCAGCCGCCAGCTTATCTTGTTTAGCAACTTCGTATTTCAACTCTGCTGCAATAACGGCTGTTACCTTGGCAACATTAGCTATTGCTTCTGCTTCTGCCATCTCTCTCAAACCCCTCTCAATAATCATAAGACGGCCTTGAGTTTCTTTCTCACGATCAGCCTTAGCAGTTTCAGTGAGTAAATATGAATCTTTCTTAGCTACAATACCTAATTTTTTATTCACTTTCTTTTGTGCTTTTATTTCTATATCTGCTTCTTTCATTCTTCTTTCCATTATCTTACTTCTCTGCAATTTCTACCTTCCAATAACATTACACGTAAGTAAAAAACTTCCTACCTGGAATTTCTACTTTTTCCGATTTGGGTCGTCTGAAATGAGTTTTTAATCTTCGTTATGAACTAAGTTATAGGGGAGAAACACACACTTTTTAATTTTTGGAGGAATTGTTATACCAAACTTCTTCTTAAAATCGGAAATATGATAGATATCCATATCCTCTGTACCATCTCTTTCCCAAATAACTGATTCACAATCTTTCATCTTAGTAGGAGACCAATTCCCTTTTTTAGGTTTTCTCCATACATAAACCCACCTCTTATCAACCTCATCTCTACTAATAAATACTTTTTCTGTTTTTTCTTTCATAATACTCAGAGGGAGACTCGAAAAATAATAAAGGATTTTTCAAAGTTTATTAGAATTATCATATATGACTCACAATTTTTAAGGAAATAATTATTTATATACAATTAAAATGCGATTACTATAATAAAGAATTTTCTAGATTATTAGTAAAATATAAATCTCAAATAAAAAATGAAAAAGTAGTTAATTTCTTCTGTAATCGAAAATGTAAGGATGCTTTTTGCACTCACCATAATAGGTTGCAAACAAAATGTGGAAATTGTCATAATGCCGTTAATAGAAAAATGTCTCAAGTAAAACGCTCTAAATCAAATAAAATATTCTGCAATTCATCTTGTGCTGCGACTTATAATAACAAATTAAAAAGAAAATCTAAAAGGTCTAAAATAGAAGCAAAATTTTACGATTTACTTGTTAAAGAATTTCCTAATCTTAATATCTTGTCCAATGATAAAACTATGTTAAATGGACTAGAAGTAGATGTTGCTATTCCCATTCTTAAATTAGCTATTGAATGGAATGGTATAGTCCATTTCAAACCTATTTATGGACAAACTAAATTAAATAGAATACAAAATAACGATGCTAACAAACTTCAAATAGCTTCTAACAAAAATATTAACCTAATAGTAATACCCGATCTAGTATCTAACGATAAAATACTAAAACAAGCCTTTAATGATATAAAAAATATTATTAACAAACTTATCTAATACCCATGAGTGGACTCGAACCACCAAACATGACATTTTGAATATCATAGCATTACCAATTAGCTTACATGGGCTTATTTAACCATTTTTTAATTACTGCCCATGAGTGGATTCGGACCACCATTCATAGTATTTTAAGTACTATGGCGTTACCAATTAGCCTACATGGGCGTCTTTATATTATAATCGATTTACTTTAACTATTTAATAGAAGAATCTTCTATTACTCCTATCAACTTCTCTCCGCAAAAAAGAGCATCTCGTTCTTCAGGAGTAGATTGTTCAAGCTTAGTTATTTGGCGAAAAGCACAATCTACATGACGATAACTATTTTTAGATAAAGGACAAGAAATAGCTATATTTCCATCAATATCCCTAATAAACCTCTTGTCATTATTGCTTCTTTCTTTATCAATTTTTACGACTCTATTAACTATCATTTTTGTTCTCCTAAAATTAAGGGTTTCTACTTATAAGAACTAACTACGTATATTATAACAGATATGCTTTCGCTTTCTAAAGAAAAAAAGATGTATATCAAGAATAAGTATAAATTGTTGTATATTAACTAGTTATACTCTGTTTTTACTTTCTATCTCATCACACATACTCAAGAGTTTATTTGCTAATATTCTGGCAAATTTAGCATTAAATCCCATTGTATGATATCCTGTTAGTATTTCAATTCTTCTCCTTTCCATTATAACTTGGAAATGAGCATCGTCATCACTTCCACAAGCAAAAGTAAGAAAATTAGGATCTTCTTTCACTTCTTCCCTTGTGTCTACTCTACTAATTGTATTGTTTTCTTTTTTACTCATGATTTTTTCCTCTCAACATTATCAAAAACAGGAACAGTTGTATACATATCTACTATGCCACTATGAACAGAAATAGTCCTAATATCTACATATTGGGAACCAACTCCGTCTCTAAATGGAATTGAGATTTTTAGAGGTAGATCTCCGTCTCCCTGTTCTACCTGCTTCTTAAGCTCTTCATATGCTTCTTTTACTGTTTTACTCATTATTCTTTTTCCCAACATAATAAGCTACAAGAATAATAGATCCATTTATGCCAGCAGCTACAGGACCACCATTTATCTCACTTCTACTAATCCCTCCTAATACTAATCCTGCTAAGAGCATAAAACAACCAAGAATTAAAATTTTACGTGTTTGTAATTTCATAATATTACCTTTCAGTGCTACTAATTAAAAAATCACTTTTTAAAAATTTAAAAATTCTAAATGCTCCAAATATTGTTATGCCACAAATACTTAAATGACATAATATTACATACAATAAAGAGAACAAAAAATAATGTATAATTAAAAACTCTATTATTGAGCCTATAGACATAATAGATAAATATACCATTATTTCTCTTTTTTGTCTCTTAATCATTTTTTCATTAATTTTAATCATTCAATACTACTATATTGAAAAAACACTCACCTGGAAAAACAAGTCGCCAGGGTTCCGCCCCCTGAATTGGACTTTTGGAGAGTCCCGTGATACTAATTTCACCAACGACTTAAAACGTCCCTGAAAGGATTCGGACCTCCGACTCTCTCATTCGTAGTGAGAAGCTCTATCCAGACTGAGCTACAGGGACTTATGCCCTCACCAGGAATCGAACCTGGATCTGAGATTTAGGAAATCTCGATTTTATCCTTTTACACTATGAGGGCTTATAATTTTAACAAACAAATTTCTTTATCACATGGACAATTTGCTTTGATGTTCTTACCACAAGGAGAAGGACCATACTCATCTACCCCAAACAGTGCTACATTGTCTGCTCTTTCCATCAAAACCTTTTCAATAAAAACTCGAGCAGCTAATTTTATAAGTAAGAAATCTACTTCATCTAATTCTTCTTTCTCCTTCTCTAATGCTTGAATAATTTTTTCTGTGTGCTTCTCTACTTCTGCCCAAGATTCATTAATCTCTTTTTCACACAGAAGACGATACTTCAATTCGCGTTGCTCACTCTTTGTCATTAGATGCCTCCAATGGCTCATCTGGTTCCCGAATCTATGCCATAAAACAATAATCTTCTAACTAATTACCTTAATTATACTTGCTCTTTTAGGGTTATGCAAGTTATTTTTTTCTAAAAATGAAAATTTCTTCAAAAAAAATACCCAACACCTAAAATGTTGGGTATCTAAAGAGAAATTCTCTTTAAAGATTACGCAACTTTTGGTTTCACTTTTGATCGAGAAGGACGAGGCCTATACGAAAATACACCTCGACGAACCTTCTTAATCTTCGGGTCACGGTTGAGCTTGTTATTGATCATTGTATAAATATATTTGCTATTTGTATGATACAAACCTCGGTCAGTAAGAGACTTAATGATATCTTTCATCGTCATCTCTTTATTCGGTGTCATACTTTCTCGAATAGCTTGGAATAATGGTTTTGTATTCTCAAGCCTATCCACATATTTTACACGCTGACCAGATATTACCACTCTGTTACGAGTTGCAACTCTGAGCAATTTTGTTTGCATTTTTGCCAACTCTTTGTCAATTTTACCTCTTTGCTTCAGCAACTTCTGGTAGGTCCGGAAATAAAGCCCACTACCAGCTTGTTGTGAGGCATCCTTACCTACTCTAGTCTTGTTCATCTTAATTACCTCCGTGGTCTTTCAACCACAAATACGAATTACATTTAACATTAACATTAACACTATTAACAACAATCGTCATGACTGCATACACTATAATCAAAAGTGAAAGAAAATTCAAGTAAAATAACAAGAAAACTGTGAAATTTGTGAATAATTTTGTAAAGAAACTCCTAAACTATTAAAGAATAAGGAGTTAAGGACTTATCCACAATGTGGATAAACTGTGGAAAAGATTAAAGTTTCCACTATTTTAGAGAAAAATTATAAAAAACGTCCCTAGTAGGATTCGAACCCACAAAATATCGTTAGTCTTTCAACCATCTATAAGGTAGAGCATATATAGAAATTTTTAATTACAACTCCCATTTTTATACCTATTTTTCCGATATTGTTGTCTTATAGAATCTCTCCCATTCTTTTTATTACGACCTTTATATGTCGGAAGTGTAGCGTCACAATTAGAACAAACTAATCTTAAATTAGGTAGTGCATTATTATCTGAATTCCCATCAATATGATCTAAAATCAATAATATAGGATTGTTTAACCATTCCGAATTTTGACAGATTTCGCATTTATGCCCTCTTTCATGTATAAGAAATTTTTTATCTTCTTTATTTATTATTTTTCCAGTTTTTCTAATTGTTTCCCATCTACTTTTACATTTATATTCCATTAAACAAGTATGAGAACAACATTTAGGATTTTTTGTTAATTCTTCACAATTAAAACACTTTTTTACTTCTGGACTTTTCCCATTTCTTACAACTCCTTTATTATTAAAAGAAGCAGCACAAGAATGACCACAAAAAGTATTTATCTTTTTATCATAAGATAGAGGAAAATTACAATATTTGCATTTTTGTGGATTTTGATAATAATTTTCTTTATCTTTTTTACACTTAATTTTTTGAAAAAATCCTCTTCCTTTACCTTTGTTCTTTAACATAATCGAACTCCTATAATATAAAATAACTAATATATTATATAGTTCGACGTAAAGATAGAAACTCCTTTATTTAAATATAAAAAATAACGCACCTAGCAGGACTCGAACCTGCAAGTGATTGCTCACGCCAGTTTAGAAGACTGGGGCCTTATCCAATTAGACTATAGGTGCTTGTGTATAACTAGAAGACTAGTGTGGTATACTGAGGCAAATATCGTTAGAAGCGATATATGATATCCATTTTCATCATAGGGACTTTTATTCGGTGTTAGAGATCTTTAAAAATCTTTTTAATAGTAGTATCAGCATCTTCAATAGAAGTATCTTCTACATCATCCCAAAAAGGATCTCTATTAATCTTTAAACCAGGAAGAAGACTTCGAACAAAATCATCTGAAAGAGACACTATCTTTATCTCTCTGAGATCTAAAGTAACTGCTTTAGTTTTTAATGTTGTACCAAGATATCTATACTGATTCACAACTATATATGGCATCTCCAGACATGCAACTCTTAAAACATCTCCCTTATAGAGACTCTCTTCTCTCAACTTAGTTACTGGACCCTTAGGAGTTCTAACGGTTTGTGATGATTTCTTACCTGTAAGAATAGTTATAAACATACCAACTATTACTTCATCCATTTGTAATATACGACTCATTATTTCACCAACTCTGTTTCAAGAAATTTCCAATCTACGTGACCCCAACCACCTTGGGTTTTATGCTGCTGTAATAGGTTTTCTGCTCTTTGTTTTCCAAAACTCAATATTCTTGTAGCATGCTCTTTAGGAGTATAATCATGAGGAGCTTCATATTTAGGCATAGCCATTAATGCATTAGTTATAGGACTCATCTCCTTCTCTTGGTTATTCTCTCGTTTCTCTTGTTTCTTTACCTTTTTCTCTTCTTTGATAATATCTTTTTCTTTTTTTGCCGAAACGTAATCAAAATCACACTTAGGACAAATCTTTGTAACTCCTGCTACTATGGTTTCACAGGTAGGACAACCTTTTTTACCTCGTCCTAAAGAATCATAAGTTTTAACTTCCTTTGGAACTAATACTTGTTGCTTACTTCTCTCTTCTTTTTTTTCTAATCTTTCCTTTCTTTTTGCTTCTTTCTCTTCTAAATCTTTTTCTCTTTTTATCTTTTGAGCTTCTTTTTTTTCTTTTTTCGCCAGAATATAATCAAAATTACATTTAGGACAAATTTTTGCAATAGATCCTACTATAGTTCCACATGTAAGACAACTTTTTCTACCTTGCTTTACAGAGTCATAAGTCTTAACTACTCTTGGATCTTTAGGAGCATTTTTAGCTTCTAGTAAATCTGATCTTATCTTCTTTTCAAGAAAATGATAACCACACTCACAAAGAACAAGTCTAGCTCCTACTTCTTCTTTACAATTAGAACAATCTTTTTTACCTCTACCTGCCATAACTACTACTCCTATAAGAAGTTAACATATTTCGACTATCTCGAACATACTATACGTAATTAAAAAATTACTTACCTGGAATAATACTCCTGGTGGGATTCGAACCCACAAACCCTAGATTCTAAATCTAGTCCATAAGCCAATTCTGGTACAGGAGTGTATATTATACTTATATCACTTTCGCTTTCAAATTTTTTCTCAAAAAATAAAATAGGAAAAATAGGTAATATAGTTAAATGCAGCCAAAACAAATTCCCCATCTCAGAATCAAACTGAGCCTTCAACTTTGGAAGAGTTGCGTGCAGTCAACACACTCATAGGGAGTATTATAATCTTAAAAAGGGCAAGGAGGGATTCTAACCCTCGTACACGATTTTGCAGACCGTTATCTGAAACACTCGATTACTTGCCCAAAAAAGGGTGAATGACGAGGTTCGAACTCGCAGTCCTCTCGCTCACAACGAGATGCATTATCCTGTTATGCTACATCCACCATAAAAGTGGGGATAGAGGGATTCGAACCCTCAAGAAACCAGATTAAGAATCTGGGGCTTTACCAAAATAAGCTTTATCCCCAAGCCAGAGCCGCTGGGTTACAGCGACTCCTAATTCTCATTCTACACATGGCAGAACGGAGTAATTTTAAAAATTAAACAAATTCCTATAATAATTTGGATCTAACATTTTTATTTCATCATGTATCTCTACATGACAATTTTGACAATACATCTCACATTTATAAAACTCTTCTAATATAATCTCCCATTTTTTCGACCAAAGATTATTCATCGTTAATCCAAATTTCTTTTGAGAAGGATCTCTATGATGAAAAACCAAAGCTCTTTGACTTTTATTATAACCACATATCTTACAAGATCCTCCAGATAATTCAACCAATTCTTGTTTCCTTGCAAATCCTCTTTTATATATATTACCTCTATGATTATGTCTAGCTTCTTCACTCCAACAAGAATAAGGCCCTTTCTTTTTAGAAAGACGAGCTGGATCATCTGATTTTGTATTATGCCCATTATAAGGAGAGCATTTTAAACAAAATTTTCTATTACAAAGTGTTTTATTTTTTCCATCAATCTTTGTCCAATTAGGAATATGTTCTCCACATTTTCTACATTCTCTTTTTTTACTCATTTATATCTCCTATAAAAAATAACTCTTATAAAAGATATATTCTGTATCTTAAAAGAAACTCCTTCTTTTTATTTTTTTTAAGATACAAGGAATAGGCCCAGTGGGGATCGAACCCACGACTCACGGCTTAAAAGGCCGTTACTCTACCTAGCTGAGTTATGGACCTGTAAAACTAGGGATTCCGTAAATAGTCCCAGGATCATGTCCTACACCAACTATTTACGGTAGTTATTAGTGACAGAACAGAGAAATAGGGATGGTTGGATTTGAACCAACGACCTAAGCCTTATAAGGACTCCGCTCGTAACCAGACTGAGCTACATCCCCTTACTCTAAAAACAATACTCAGGAATCTCTAACTCCTTGTCCCTTATAAGTTTAGCTAATTTTTTCCTAATTATTACTAGGTTCTTTCTTTGTTTTTTAATATGTTCTGTCTTATCTCTAGGAAAATCTTCCATAATATATTCAGGAATTTCTCCTATCCTTACAAATGTAGTAGGATCGATTAACCATTTTTCTCTAGTTACTATACTATCAACTACTTCATATGGATAATAAGCATATGTTTTACGATATGTCCTATAAATATTATATGATATAAATCCATTATTACTATAAGGTATTGCTAAAAAACATCTTATAATGTCTGGTGCTACACAAATCCTTCTTACCTTAGGCTCTCCATAACCTCTTTGATCTCCATCTTTTCTAGGAAAAAGCCGTTTCTTTTTTTTCCAATGCTCATTTGTTATATGATAATAAAATCGAGGTTCAGTTGTTCTTTTTAAAGTCTTCATTTTTGCTGCCTCAAATTTAGGAAAAATTCCTTCACAAGGATAATAAGTCTTACTCATTATGCTACCTCATCAAAAAAATACTTAACTGGGAAATAAAAAATGGTGACTCCCGGAGTCGAACCGGGGCCTTCTGCTCTTCAGGCAGACGCTAAAATCCACATCAGCTAAGCCACCAGGAAAAAGCCTCCTCCCAGAATCGGACTGGGTTCTCAGGTTTACAAAACCCGTGCATCACCATTTATGCTTAAGAGGCAAAAACAGATATGTGACAGTAAAAAAGCGTCCTCCGGGACAGCCTCTTATCCTAAAGATAAAGAGGCAGGAGTCGAACCTGCGATAACTTTCTCACATTCAACCTGTTTGAAATGTCTTTTGCGGTAGACCTATATTATCTACCCTTCAAGTGATCAACTAAGGCGATCTTCAAACAAAAGAATGGAGTCATTCATCTTGAAGTGGGACA
>SDBU01001722.1_pt1 | contig 30404 bp, 32 predicted proteins | sample 2277071 | NCBI WGS metagenome assembly SDBU01 (sample SAMN10397929, study PRJNA504765) | marine sediment metagenome | isolation source: marine sediment core GS08_GC12, 126 cmbsf | place: Arctic Ocean: Gakkel Ridge, Loki's castle | collected 2008 | reverse complement strand
CTCAAACATTCGTGACCGACCGGCAGGGCCGGTTTCCCTCGATGTCGGCTCGAGAAGGCTAAATCTTCAATATTCGCTCAACCATTCCGTGTATTTACCAACACAAAATGGAAGAGAACCACCTGAATTATTCATAAAAACTCCCGACATCTTCATTTATCTTCAAACATTTCCATGAAATAGCATGATTTTTCGCCATATCTCGAACTTCACTTTATTTATTGACTAGTTAAATCAAATGTCGGCATTTTTTCCCCAAGGGGCGAGCCGATCTTACCACATCTGCTTTGTTGAGCCCGTTCGCGGTGGAAAACCACAGCTTCACGTGCTGCGCCTCACATCTGCAGCAACCTCGACTCGTGAATAAACCAGGCGTGAAAAAGAGATTACTTATTTAGACACCAATTTAGAGAGCTGCTTGTCTTCGCCCATGACAATCAAAGTATCGCTGTCTTTTATGACAAAATCAGCTTTTGGGATGTAGGTGGTTTTTTCAGGAATAATTTCTTTAATGGCAATGACCAGAATTCCATATTTATTCAGCAGATCTAATTCTTTCAAGCTTTTGCCGATAAATTTTTCAAGAGGAGCAATCTCCTCAATGACGACACCGGAAAGAAGGGGGAAATATTCAAGAACATTGGGATTGCTGAGCCTGAGTGCTGTTTTGATCGCCATGTCTTTTTCTGGAAAGATGACCTCCGTCGCTCCGACAGCTTCGAGTATTTTCGCATGATCTTCATTGAGAGCCTTGGCCACGATTCGTCCTGCCCGGATCTCATGCAGGTAGAGTACGGTCAAGATCGAGGATTCCATGTCAGGCCCAAGACTGACAATAACCACATCCATATCCTGAATTCCCAGAGCCAGGAGATTCTCTTTGTCATCCGAGGCCATGTGAACCACATGTGAAACAAAAGTTTTGACTTCCTCTATTTTATCTTTATCGCTGTCAACGGCAAGAACCTCATTTCCCTTTTCATAGAGAGTTTTGGCCACATTCGCTCCAAAGCTGCTAAGACCGATCACTGCAAATTTCATTTTCGATGGCTCCTTAATTATCAAACTATCCTATCATCACATTTTCCTCAAGATATTCATACCGCCCAAAAGATTTCTGCCGGCTGAAAGCCCATAAAAGGGTCAGCGGGCCGATCCTTCCTATGTACATTGTCAGTATGATCACAATTTTGGCTGCCGTGTTCAACCGGGATGTAATCCCAAGAGAGAAGCCAACCGTACCGAACGCGGAAAAAACTTCGAAGACGGCTTCTTTCATGGCAAATTCTGGCTGAACAAGAGACAGGATAAACGAAGAAAAGAAGATGATGGAAAAACTCAGTGTCACGACGGTAAAAGCCCGCATAATCAGGTCGTTTGGGAGAGTTCTGTAAAAAAGATTCACGGATTCTCGCGCGGTTATTTTAGATTTGAGAAAGGCAAAAATCACTCCGAACGTACTTGTCTTGATGCCTCCACCCGTTGATCCCGAGGAAGCTCCAATGAACATGAGGAGAATCAACAGCAAAACCGAGGAGAAACTTATCGTGCTCATATTCATGGTGTTAAAGCCGGCTGTGCGAGCAGATACGACCTGAAAAAGAGCAGCAAGAACTTTCCCTTTGACTGGAAAAGTCTGCAGCGACTGATTCCATTCTACAATCATGAACACTATCCACGGGAGGAAGATCAAGAAAAAGGTAAAAGTCAGGACAATTTTTGTATGGAGGGAAACATGTGTTTTTTTCTTCTTCAAAATGGCAGAAAACACATCTTTACCCTCCATGAGCACAAGAAATCCAAGCCCTCCAAAAATAATCAATAACATCATCGTTATATTGATCCAGATATCACTCCTATACGCTTCGAAATTGCTGCTGAAAAGAGAAAACCCGGCATTACAGAACGCGGATATTGAATGAAAGATCGAACTAAAGATACCCTGTCCGAAGGACACACCTTTTCCCATCTGGAGAAAGAGAAATACAGCACCTAAAGCTTCCATCCCGATGACAAAGAGAAAAACATTTTTAATCAGAGTTTTGAAATCTTTGGGAGAAGCATGATGAAATTCATTCTGGATGATGATCCTGTCCTTTATGGAAATTTTCCTCCTAGCGACTAAAAGGATCAGTGTCGAAAAAGTCATGATCCCTACGCCCCCTAATTGAAACAGAATCATGCTGACGATCTGCCCGGCTGGAGTAAAGTAGGAGGCCGTGTCATGAACGGACAAACCTGTCACGCATACGGATGAAGTGGCTCGAAACAGCGCATCGATCAAAGACAAATGCCCGGTTTTAGTGCTGAAAGGGAGGAGAAAAAGGCCGGTACCCACTGCGACTGCCGCAAGAAAGCTTAAAGCAAGAAACTGTGCAGGACTGAATTTTTTTTCGCTTTTACGTTTCATCTGAATCTTGTCCTACAAAGGGACAATCTATCGCTTCCAAATTTATTACTTCATCATTCCCTTGTCAAACACATACGCTTTTCGGCTAAACATAAACTCTTTTTCTTTCGTATTAATTTTGATGCATACTAGGCCTAGAATAATTTGACTTTACGCCTGGTATATGCTACTTTTTTTTCAGTAAAACAATGAATTTTTTTAAACTTATTTTGCAAGCCAGTCCGGTTGTCCAAGGGGTTCTTATCATCCTTTTGTTCTTTTCGGTTTTTTCTTGGGCCGTCATCTATTTCAAAAGAAACACACTCAAAACAGCCTCCAGGCAATCTGAGAAATTTTTAGAAGTTTTTCACAAAAGCCAGAATTTGAGTGAAGTCAACGAGGCAGCCAAAAAATATAAGGGAAGTCCCCACGCGGTCCTCTTCCAAGCAGGATATCGAGAATTGGCCTATTTGAGTACGGGAAATCCTCAACCCAGCATTACCCCGACAAAATTGGAAAGTCTCAACCGTGCCCTCATCAGGGCATCCAACGGAGAGATTTCCAGGCTGGAAAAAATGATGATGTTCCTGGCCACAACGGGAAGCGTGACTCCTTTCATCGGTCTTTTCGGAACTGTCTGGGGCATAATGAACGCTTTCACACAACTGGGAGTGATGAAGGTCGCCACTCTTGATACGGTCGCTCCCGGAATCGCAGAGGCCCTGATCGCCACAGCCCTCGGCTTATTCGCGGCCATTCCGGCAGTGGTTTTTTACAACCTCTACCTCCAGCGGATCAAAAGCGTGATCACTCAGATGGAGGACTTTTCCCTCGAATTTCTTAACATCATAGAAAGACTCTATGGCATTTAAATTTCAACGAATAAGTCAAAAAGATGTGGGCACGTCCCTCAGTGAAATTAATGTCACTCCTCTGGTCGATGTCATGCTTGTTCTTCTCATCATCTTTATGGTCACGGCCCCAATGATGAAATCGGGTATAGGCGTCAATCTCCCCCAGGCAGAAACCCAGTCGGCCCCCTCCGAAGAAGGCCTGACAATCACCATCACCAAGGACATGTTCATCCACATGGAAGACACGATCATCAACCAAATGCTTCTCGAAGAAAAACTGAAAGCATACTTCATGGGACAGGAGAATAAAGTCGTTTATCTCAGGGGGGACAAGGATCTTCCATTTGGATTTATGATCCATGTTATGGATATCATCAATAAAGCAGGAATCGAGCGCATCGGGCTCATCACCGATCCGAAGGAGCTGGAAAAAGAATATAGAGACAATCCATGACCGTGATCGCCATGAAATCTGACAGCGACCGCTTTAAAAAGGCCATCGTTTTCTCTATCACTGTCCATGTGGCGCTCTTTATCCTCCTCCTGGTCTCCCCATACATCCGCATGCCTAAGAGCAAAAAAATGATCCATTATGTCAGTATCTTCTCCGTCCCTGGAGGCGGGGGAGGGGCTTCCGAAAACGTCAGCCTCAAAACGCGGACTCAGGAGGAGGTGACCGAGACGGCCGTTCCAAAAAGGGAGAGCTTGGCGGACCTCACTACGCTCCAGAAGATGGAAGAACAGAACACGTCTTCACTCCGGTTTCCCGTGGAAAAACCCAAACGGGAAAAAACTCCGCCTAAAGAGAAAAAGACGGTCATTCAGAAGCAGACAAAACCAACGCCTAAAAAACCGGAGCAAACACTGGCCGCCGCAGCACAAGGGAGTGCTTCCGGCTCCGGCATAAAAATCGGGATCGGCGGGGGTGAGGGAAGTGGAGAAGGGACAGGCTCTAGATTTGAATCAGAAATAGGCCTTTCCAACTTCCCTTTTCCCTATTATCCTCCACTAATCACCAACAGAGTCTCTAATTTCTGGTTAAAATCCTACTCCGGAGCTGAGGAACTCTTCACAACGGTCTTTTTCAAGATCTACCGAAACGGCCAGATCGGTGATCTCAAGGTCGTCGAATTTAGCAAAAACAGCATCCTCGATCGTGCCGCCATCCGGGCTATCACACTCGCGGCGCCCTTTGCTCCCCTTCCTCAGGCCTATGCCTATGACTATCTCGAAATCCAACTCACATTTGAGCATGCAAAATGAAAACAAAAATCATTCTTATCTTGATGGCTCTGTTTTTTGTCTGTGGAATTCTTCTTTTGTCTCAAGCCAGAGTCACACTCCAAATTGGAGAGGGAATGCCGGCTTACTCCCTGGCAATTCCACCGTTCATCACACACGATTCTTCCCCAGAGGTCAAGACGGCTGCAAAGGAACTCTATCAGACTATCTATGCCGATCTCAAATACAGCCTGATGTTCAATCCCATCCCCGAGAGCAACTACTCCTATATCCGCACGTTAGATCCGGAAGAAATATTATTTAAGGAATGGGAATCCATACAGGCCCAGATCCTTTTTGTCGGAGAAATTTCACAGGGTGAGGGTAAGAATATCATTTTTGACGGCAAGCTCTACGATGTTAAGGCCGGCGAACGCATCACGGGAAAAAGATACACCGGAGACATCAGCCTGCTTCGTTTGATGGCGCACAGGATGTCGGATGTAGTAATAACAATGTTCGGAGAACGCCCCATTTTCCAATCAAAAATCGCTTTCATCTCCGACCGCGATGGAAACCCAGAACTGTATATGATGGACTATGACGGCTTCAACCCGGTAAGACTCACCTTCAACGAAACGGTGGATTATATGCCGGGCTGGTCCACCGATGGAAAAAAAATCGCCTATACCTCCTACAGAGGGGACAAGGCCACTCTCTGGCTTTATTCCATTTATGAGGGCACAAGGAGCTTGGTGTTTGACGAAGGAACAACCTATGGTCCGGTCTTTTCCCCAGACGGAAAAAAGATGGCTTTCTGTTCCTCGGAAGACGAGGGGAACTCGGAAATTTATACGGCCAACAGCGATGGGACAAAGGTCAAACGTTTGACCTTCAATAAAGCCATCGATACGGCACCGACGTGGTCTCCCAACAGCCGCTTAATCGCCTTCACCTCGGATCGCGGCGGCACTCCTCAAATCTATATCATGGATGCCGAGGGTTCCAATATTGAACGTGTCAGCTTTGGAGGAAATTACTTCGATGGACCGGCATGGTCTCCCACAGCCAATACGATCGCCTTCGTTTCACGGGTAAATCAGGTTTTTGATATATACTTACTCAACCGGGATACCAATAGGATGTTAAAACTCACAGAAAGTATTGCTCGCAATGAATATCCCACATGGTCTCCGGACGGAAGACACATCATCTATTCTTCAAATAGAAGCGGATCCATTCAGCTCTGGACAATCGATTATAATGGATCGAACCGCCGTCGGCTGACCTCTTCGGGAGAGAACAAACTTGCTGATTGGTCACGTTGAACCGCAAAATGAATAACTCACATTTTATATCCCCAGGAAAAAATGGTCATGAGCATTTGACATAAAGGTATTTTATAGGTATATAAATAAGACAACAATCAAGATGTTCCTAACAGAACAGAGGAAATTGTAGACTCTAAGGAGGTCAAATGAAAAAAACTATAGTATTTTCTCTAGCTTTCCTTCTTATCTTTGCATTTTTTATCTCATGTAAGAAAAAAGTCGAAGAGACTCCACCCCCGCCTCCACCTCAAGTTAAAGAACAACCTAAAATCGAAAAAGTAGAAAAACCTGTTGTCGTCAAGGAACCCGTATTGACGGAAGAAGAACTTTTCATGCAGAAGTCCCTTGAAGAGCTTAATAGTGAAGCTCCTCTCAGAATGATCCATTTCGACTACGACAAATATTTTATCAGGGAAGATGCCAAGCCCATCCTGGAAGCCAATTCTGCCTACATGAAAAAGTGGAGATCTATCAAATTATTGATTGAAGGACACTGCGATGAAAGGGGCACAGAAGAATACAATCTTGCCTTGGGAGAAAAACGGGCTAAAAGTGCCTTTGACTATCTTGTATCTTTAGGCGTTCCCGCAGATAGGATTAAAACCATCTCTTATGGAAAGAGCCAGCCTCTGGATCGCGGCTCGAACGAAATCTCCTGGCAGAAAAACAGAAGAGCTCAGCCCACCATCATCGAAAAATAACATCGATAGATGAAAAAAGGGGTTATTGGAGTTCTTGCCCTTTTTCTGATATCTGCAGTACTTTTCGCTCTCGGTGATCAGAGCAAAAAGACTTACGAACTCATCTACCAGGACCTTCAGCGGCTTACACAGCACGTTCTCAACCTCGAAAAAACAGCAGATCAGAATAGCGAAGACATTCAATCCCTCAAGAAAATACTCCAAGAACTGCTCACTCTCAGTTTGCGCTTCCAGACCGCACAGGCAAGTATAAAAGAAGACCAAAAACAAATCCCTCCCCAGTTCCAGGTGGTTTTAACCAAATTGGATGCTCTCGATATCAAGCTCAATAATTTTTCAGCCGAGCTTCTGGAAATCAAAGAGATCATCCTGACTCCTCCTGAGCCTCAACCGGCAGAACAATCGGAGAAAGGAGAAAGAGATAGTGAAGAAGAAACAAAGACAGAGACTAGAGAAGAAAAGTTGAAAGAGGAAGTACTCATCGAAGAGCCGCAGGAAGACATGGAACAAAATCCTGAAATTCTGCAACTCTCACCACAAGAAGTTTATAATATTTCCTATTCAGATTATCTCAACGGCAATTATCAGTTGGCCATTGATGGATTCACTCTTTATCTCGAGCAGTTTTCCGACAGCCCGGTCGCCGATGATGCCGCCTACTGGATAGGAGAATGTTACTTCAGTCAGAATAAATTTGAAGAAGCGGCTGTACAGTTTACCGAACTTATACTTAACTTTCCTGAAGGAGACAAGATCCCCTCCGCATATCTAAAAAAAGGAATAAGCCTCATGGAATTGGGAAAAAAAGACGAGGCCTTGTCAGTTTTCAAACTTTTGATCAGCAAGTATCCCCTTGAAGATGAGACAAGGATCGCCCAAGAAAAAATAAAGGAGATTCGTTAGTCAAATGCGTGACATTAACAGCATGAACAAGGTTATCCTTATCGGTCGTCTGGGCCAAAATCCTGAATTGAGGTATATCCCTCAGACCGAAAGAGCGGTGGCCAATTTTACTCTGGCCACAAACGAAAAATATTATAATCCAACCACCAATGAAAGCGATATTCGAGTGGAATGGCACAAGATTGTCGTATGGGGCAAACAAGCGGAATTTTGTGAAAAGTATCTAACCCAAGGGAAACAAATACTCGTAGAAGGAAAACTGCGGACACGAAACTGGCAGGACAAAGAGGGAAATAAGCGATTCACAACAGAGATACACGCACAGAATATTGTTTTCCTCGGCAAGAAAGAAGACACGGCCGCAGGACAAGATTTTGAGGAGCGCGATACTTCTGAATTTCCAAGTGAAAAGCCCGCCCCTGATGTTGTGGAAGAAGATGATGAAGTTCCCTTTTAAACATGTCCAAAAATGACCTCAATCCAACGGAAAAACAATTTAAAAAAAAGATTGTAGAAGACCATAGGCCTTGGGGAAAATTCCGTTCATTCCCAAACGAAAATGCCTCCAGTATTAAGATTATAACTATTTATCCCAAAGAATCCATCTCCCTTCAATTCCACGCTCACAGGAGTGAATTCTGGATTGTGCTTGATGACGGTTTAGAGATAACGAAGGGAGACAAAATCTGGGAGCCCCGCAAAAACGAGGAAATCTTCATCCCACAAAAAGTCCCTCACCGCGTCCGGAATTTGGGAAAACATCCTGCTCGAATCATGGAGATTTGGATAGGGGACTCGGATGAATCGGATATCGTTCGCCTTAAGGATGACTACGGACGAAGCTAGATCAACCTCACCTCATCTGTCCCATCAAAAGGGCCTTGGGGTGTTTGACCAATGTCTTTTCAATAATGTACTCCTCGACTTCCTGAGCGGTTTTTAGCGTCATCGCGTTTTGAACAATTTCCTGGACATATTTGTACTCGACAGACCGGAGCGAATTCTTTATTCGAGGAATAAATATGGGATTCATGCTGAACCTCTTCAGCCCAAATCCAAGAAGAACGATGGCTGACAGAGGATCGGCCGCCATCTCTCCACACACTGTGACCTCCTTCCCCTCTTTTTGTGCGGTCTCGATGACAAATTTGATCGCTCTCAGGATTGATGGATGGAATGGTTTATACAGATAAGAGACAAACTCATTGGATCTATCTACAGCTAGATAATATTGGATGAGATCATTGGTCCCTATACTCAAATAATCCACTTCCTTCACCAACAAATCAGCAATCGCCGCGGCCGCCGGGACTTCAATCATAGCGCCTAACGGGACAAGGGGATCAAAGGCAATTTTTTTAGACCGGAGATCATCTTTGACTTCATTATAAAGAATTTTCAATTCTGCAAGTTCTTCGATTTCCGTGATCATAGGGATAAGAATCCGGACATTCCGCAGAGTGCTCGCTCTGAGTATCGCCCTGAGCTGAATCTTGAATAAATCCCTATCCCAGAGTGAAAACCGAATGGCTCTCAAGCCTAGAGCCGGATTGGGTTCTTTTTTTATTTTTAACTGGGGTAAATTTTTGTCCCCTCCAATATCGATAGTTCGGATATAGACAGGAGCTGGATGGGCGCTTTTTGCAATCCGCGAGTAGATTCGAAAATGGTCCTCTTCAGAAGGTAAAGAAGATTTTTGTAGATAGATGAATTCCGACCGGAAAAGGCCAATCCCTTCGGCCCCCATAGAGAAAGCCGTGGCGACTTCCTCGGGGAGCTCAATGTTAGCCAAAAGCAAAAAAGAAACTCCATCCAATGTTTTTGATTCAAGTTTTGCTGTTTTCTTGAGTTCTCTTCGATAGTCCTCATATTTGATTTTTTTACTGGAGAATTCTTTCCTCATGGCCAAAGGAGGATTGATAATGACTTCTCCATCGGTTCCATCGACAATGAGACAATCCCCGATTTTTACCTTTTTTGTGATATTCCGCACACCCATCACAGCAGGGACATTTAGAGACCGGGCAAGAATGGCCGTATGAGACGTCGGTCCTCCCATCTCGAGTGCGACAGCAAGGACCTTTCCCTGACTCAAGATCGTAGCCGCTTCCGAAGGAAGAAGGTCGTGAGCAACAAGGATTTTCTCTTTGTGATCATCCTTTTCCTTTTTTTCAGTGGGCTTGAGATTCAGATAAATTTTAGACAACACGTCAGAAACATCAGATTGTCTCAGTCTGAAATAGTCGTCTTCAATGGAGTCAAAAAGCTTCGCATATTTCTCGTGAACTTGAGAGATGGCCCATTCGGCCCGGCATCCTTCATCTTGAATTAAATTTTTCATGCCTTGGGACAAAGACCTGTCTTTAAGAATCATTAAATGTGCATCAAAAATGAATGCATGCTCATCCCCAATTTTTTTTCTTATCTCTTCTTTTAATGAAATAAGCTGCGCGCCGGTTCGCTCGAAGGCCTCTCCCAGTCGGTCCAGTTCTCCAGTGATTTGATTCTTCGAAATAATCTCTTTCCGGGTTGTGAAAATCACTCTTTCTTTGAGGAAAATATCGCCAATAGCGATTCCAGGTGAAACACCGGTTCCTCTAAGTCTAAAATATTTCATTTTGATTACTCTGCTTCATCAAACTTGTTCTGGATAAGACTGACAAGTGTCTCCATTACAGATTGCTCATCTTTCCCTGAAACACAAAGAGTGATTTCAGTTCCTTGAACAGCCGCAAGGGTCAATATCCCAAGGATACTCTTCCCGTCGATCTTATTTCTACCCTTCTCAATCTTTACCGACGAAGTGAATCGGTTGGCCAGGTTGACAAACTTCACTGCCGCCCTCGCATGTAAACCCAATTTATTTATAATTGTGACTTTCTTTTTGATCATGGCCGTGAACAGAACTAATTTTTAGAGTTCAGGAGCGCACTCGCAAGATGAATGTTTTTTCTGCCTTGTTCCACAACTTTTTTGGCTACAGCTTTCAGATTATTGCTTCGCTGGAGAGAGGCAAATTTTATGAGCATCGGGAGGTTGACTCCGGTAATGATTTCAATCTGGTTATCATCTATGAAACTAAAACTGAGATTAGACGGCGTTCCCCCAAACATGTCAGTGAAGATAAGAACACCATTCTTCTTGTTAACAGCCTTCAAGCTTTGACTAATTTTTTTCTTCGATTCTTCCACATCATCATACCATCCAATAGAAATGGCATCAATATTGACCACTTCTCCAAGGATAATATTCAGGGCATTCAGAAGCTCTTGAGCCAGTTTGCCGTGAGAAACGATGATCCCGCCAATCATTTTTTTTCGTTAAGCACTTACTTCAATATTCTGCCGCCTTCTCCACGAGCACTAGAAACCAAGTTTCCATTAGGAGTCTTTTTATTTTACCATTTAAATCCATGAAACTTAAGTTTTTTATGGAAGTAGAAACAACGCTTTGTATATTGGAGTGGAAGAGAATTGTTAAAACACTTATTAAATCTTTAAAAAAACACTTGAACCCTCGAATCCTTTGCATAAACTTTATTTAAAGATATCGCGGTGGTTAACTCTGACAGAATAATTCTTATCTTTTAAATGCTCTCTGAGGACATCGGCCAGAACAATCGACCGGTGTTTTCCTCCCGTACATCCGAGGGAGATTGTTAGATTTGTCTTCCTTTCCTCTACAAATTTAGGCATAAGGTAGTCAATGTGGCGAAAAAGTTCCACCAGGTATTTTTTAGTTTCCACGGAATTGAGGATATAGTCCTTCACTGCTGAACTCTTTCCTGTTTTATTCTTCAATCCATCAATATAAAAAGGATTGGGCAAGAATCTAGTATCAAAGACGAGGTCAGAATCTAAGGGGATTCCGTATTTATGCCCAAAGCTGACAATCATAACTTGAAGTTTAAGCAAACGTTTTTCGGCATATTTGTGCATTAATAATTTCTTGAGCTCGATTATACTCATTTGGGAAGTATCGATAACTTCATCGGACAGATTCTTAATTTCAGCGAGCCTTTTTCTCTCTAGGGCCACCGCTTCCATAATGGATCTTCCTCTCGACAGAGGATGAGGACGACGGCTTTCACTGAATCTTTTGATCAAAACTGCATCAGAGGCTTCAAGAAACAAAACATGTGGTGAGATTTTCTCGCGGATAGACTCTAAGACCTTCGCAAATTCAGTAGAAAATCCGGATTCACGTACATCAACGACAAGGGCCACTTTATCGATTTCCACCTCTTTTTTTCTCCAGAGCTTAACAAAACTGATAATGAGCTTAGAGGGAAGATTATCCATGCAGTAAAATCCTATATCTTCGAGAAAACGACTGGTGACGGACTTCCCTGAACCGGAAACTCCAGTGATGATCAAAAATTTGTCATCTTTCACTTTTGTCCCCTCTAAGTATTCGATTTTTGAGATAATGCTCGATCCAGCCTCTTTATGAGCTCTTTAGGAGCATGATACCCGTTTTGACGGCAAAGAAAAACCTTGCAGGCTACTTCAATGAGCGTCGCGATACTTCTTCCCGGGGCGACAGGAATAATGATTTGAGACACTTTCTGCCCTAATATTTCATATCCATCAGGAAATTCAAGGCCAAGGCGGTCATACTCTCTCCCTTTTTCCCACCTTGTGAGTTTGATGACTATATCCACTTTTGTCTGGCTGCAAAGGGATTTAGTGCTAAATATTTCTTTGATATTGATGATCCCAAGGCCGCGGATTTCCATAAAATTCCTGCTGAACTCAGGAGCAGATCCGAGCAGCTTATCGCTGCCCTCCTTGACAAAACACGTCGCATCATCTGAAACAAACAGATGGCCCCTGGAAATGAGCTCCAGAGCACACTCACTCTTACCGATTCCACTATCCCCAATAATAAGCACCCCCAAACCAAACATTTGAAGCAAACCCCCGGATATAATGATCTGAGTGGAAATATCTTTCCCTCTATCCATCTAATTTATCTTCTTCCTCACGAATTATGTCCAATGTAGTATCGATATTCTTTGCATCCAGGATTTTTTTGAGTAAGGAATTTGATTTTCGAACAAGATGTGCGATCGATGCGAGAATCTGAAGATTTAAACTTGGATTATCCGGTGAAGAAACCACTAGAAAAAAAATATGTGACGGATTTCCATCGAGAGAATAAAAGTTAACTCCCTTTTTTGAAATGGCCAGCATGACGATAGGGTTATTTATTCCTTTCATCTTGCAGTGAGGGATGGCCACGCCATCTCCAATGGCAGTACTGCCAAGCTTTTCCCGTTGAAGAAGTCTATCGAAGAGATCTTTTTCCTTCGAAATCTTATTCTTTTTTTTCAGATAGCTCACCATCTCTGTAAGAATTCCGGTTCTATCTTCAGATTTCAAGTCAGGAAGGATCATATCCTGGATCAATAAATTTTGTATTTTCACGTTTCTTTTCCTCTTTTTTAATTTTCATTCAGGCTCAATAAGACCAAAATGTCCATCTTTTCTTCGGAACAACACCACCCATTTCCCAGATTCAAACTTCCTGAAAATAAAGGCTTCCATTTTGCTTGATTCAAATTGAAGAAGAGCCTCATCAAGAGTCATCGGCTTTAGGGAAAAGTTTCGACTCCGGATGATTTTTTTTTGTTCTCCACTCTCGGATGGAGCCGGTTCCTCTTCTCTAAGTCTTATTCTTCTTCTCTTTCTTTCGCGCAGCTTCTCCCTTTCTTTTTTAACTCTTTTTTCAATATGATCAAAGGCAAGATTTAAAGAACTGGCCATATCTTGAGTTTCTTCTACGGTGTTTAAAGTCATTCCTTTGATTTTTACATTTATTTCTGCTTTGTGTCTGTATTTTTCTTCAGAAAGGATAAGATTTGCATCCACAGAATAGTCAAGAACTTTTTCGATGGACAACAACCTCCTCTCGCAGTACTCCTTAATATCGGGAGAGATTTCAGTATGTCTTGCAGTAAAAGTTATCTTCATTCACTCTCCTCCATCCAATACTTTCTCTTCCTGATATGGGAAGGATCAATCTTCAACTGTTTTCTGTACTTAGCCACTGTCCGGCGCGCAATATTAAAATTTTCCCTAGCCAGAATTTCTTCGATTTCGATATCGCTCAAGGGATGCTTTTGATCTTCATTTTCGACAAGTTTCTTCAATCTTTCCTTCACACGCAGAGAAGATATTTCTTCTCCAAAATGTCCGGATAAAGATTTATGAAAAAAATATTTCAAAGAAAAAACACCTCGTGGAGTCATCATATATTTGTTGGCCACTACTCGTCCGACAGTTGATTCATGGACTCCTAATTCCTGTGCCAACTCAATCAAGGTTAACGGTTTGATATAATCCATCCCTTTATCGAAAAAATCTTTCTGTCTTGCAAGAATGTACTCGGATACTCTATAAATTGTTTTATTCCTTTGATCCAAGCTTCTTAAAAACCAGAATGCTTTTTTCATCTTGTCATTGAGGAACTGACGGGCTTCTTTGTTATCTTTTGAAGTCTGGGACAGCAGCTTTCTGTAAAAACCATTAATCTTTAACCGGGGCAGTCCATCATCATTCAGAAAAATCTTATACTCTCCATCTTCCTTTTTGATAATGATATCCGGTACGACATAAAACGTCTTCTCTTGACTGTATTTACTCCCGGGAGACGGATCCAACCTCTTAATGATCTCCATGTGGGATTTCAATTCTGAAAGCGGAAGACCAAGCTGTTTGGCTATCTGAGAAAAATCCGACTTTTCAAGAAGATGGATAAATTTTTCAACGATCGCTATCGTTGTTGGATTATTGATCTCAAAATAATCCATCTGAACCAGAAGAGATTCTTTGAGTGACAAACAAGCCACTCCAACGGGGTCAAATCTTTTGACCTTGTCTTGGATCCTCACGACTTCTTCTAAAGTTGTTTCCATCGTGTCTGCGATTTCTTCCAGAGAAACAATGAGATAGCCATCTTCGTTGATATTTCCAATGATGTATTGTGCAATTTCTTTCTCTTTTACGTCGACAAACCCCAAATCCGCCTGCCAATTGAGATGATCCCAAAGAGTGATGCTTTTAGAGACCACATTCTCTAGAGGTGGAGCTTCTCTGGTTTCCTGAGGATAGGAACGGAATCCATCATCAAAATACTGCTGAAAATAGGACTCGATATCCGCCTCATCCTCTGGTTGTTTTGTTTCCTCTTCAACATCTTTATCTTGAATCTCCGGCACACCTTCCAGTTGACTTACCTTTTCTTCCGTCTCACTCTGTTTGTCTTTATCAGATTTTTGCTCGATGGTTTCTTCTTCTACTTCGAGCATTGGATTCTCAGAAAGTTCGGTATCTATAATTTCGATGAGTTCAAGATTCGTCAAAGGCAGGAGTTTTATGGCCTGCTGAAGAGCAGGCGCAAGAATGAGTCTTTGAACCTGTCTTTGTTGAAGTTGCTGTTTGATAGCCATTGTCTAGTGTCCAGCTCTTGAAAACCTAGGGTTTCTCAATCCCCCAGATTAAAATCATCTCCTAAATAGTTCTTTTTTACCGAATCTGAAGAGACCAACTCTTCCGGAGTTCCCTCCTCTAAAATTCTACCTTTGTCTATGATGTAAGCACGATCCGTAATCTTCAAAGTCTCCCTGACGCTGTGATCCGTGATGAGGAGACCGATATTTCTCTTTTTTAATGAAAGTATGATCTCCTGCAGATCCAGAATGGCCAATGGATCAATACCAGTAAAAGGTTCATCTAAAAGAATGAAAATCGGGTTCATGATCAATGCCCTGGCAATTTCTAATCGTCTTCTCTCTCCTCCGGAAAGAGTATAGGCCTTGGATTCGGTCAGATTTTCTAGTCCAAATTCTTCAAGAATATCCTCCAGACCGTGCTCTTTCGAAGAAATATCCCGAGTGATCTCCTTTACGGCCATTAAATTTTCTCTAACACTTAACTTTCTGAAAGCGGAAGGTTCCTGCGGAAGGAGGCACACACCTTTTCTGGCTCTCAAGTACATAGAAATCCCCGTAATTTCCTCCTCCTCCAGGAATATCTGCCCGGCATCTTGAGCAATGAGGCCCAGAATCAAGGAAAAGATGGTTGTCTTTCCGGCTCCGTTTGGCCCGAGGAGACCGACGATTTCACCCCTTTTGACTGAGACAGATACATCATCAACGACCTTCTTTTTATGAAAGCTTTTTTTCAGTCCAACGGCAGCTAAGTAATCTTTCATATTTCACAATTTTATAGTAGAAAGTGATCTTTCCTGTCCTTGATTTTCAACAACAATTTTATCATCGGCTATGAAAAAAGTCAATTTGTCACCCTCGATTTTTCCCTTGTTCTTGTCGATCAAAACTGGATTTCCGAGCAGAACGATCGTCTCATTTTCCACGTCAAAATGGGCCAATTCTCCCCGTCCTTCTGACTGCTGTTTGGCAATGATCACTTTTCCCTTTGCAAGAAATTTTCGCATCTCCCCTTGTCCCTCTCCGAGATAGATTTGGAGAGACTGGGACGTCATCAAAACATCTCTAGCTTTAAGGGAACAGGCATCACTGAAAATGAGGATTTTTTCCTCCGTATTATAACTCATTTTTTGGGCAGATATTTCCACTCTCCCTTGTTCCCCGCTGTTTTTCGATTCATACGAAAAAATCGATTTTACTTGTCCTTTACATTCTATCTTTCCGGTTCTCTGATCGACAGACAATTCCTCGGCCATTAAGATTTCTTTTTCCTGCCAACTCTTTATTCCTCCTATAAATAAAAAACGCTTTTGTTCGGCAGAATATCTCATTTTATCGGCTGTAATGAAAATAGATTTCTCCTGCGAAAAGAAACCCATCGAGTTTTCAGCGTTCCCTGGATTTAAAATGACCTTCACCTGATCAATGGCTTCAAGATTGTTGTTCTCTGTATCCAGAATGATTTCATTCGCTGTAATTTCATAATCCTTGGAAGAAAGGATGGCTTTATAATCGCCGCCTCCTTTGATCTGGAGGCCCTCTCTCGCCTCAACGATAACAAGAGATTCCCCTTCGACAACTCTTTCCTCTTTTGTTTCAGCATCTACATCGACTAAACGCGCCTGTCCAAGAGCATGGAATTCTCTCATCCCTCCCTGCCGATTCAATATGAATTTCAGGGAATCTGATTCCCCATATTGAGAATTCCCGGAAGGAAAAAGGAATGTGAAGAAGCAGTGGCCTTCAGCCTCGAGAGAATGGATCTTGGGAAAATTAAGAAAGGCACGCAGTTTTATTTCATCAGCCCGGACCTGACGCTCTATCCTCCTGTCCCCCTCTTCAACAAGCGTTCCCACCACATTTCCCTTAAGAAGTACGGACCTCACATGCTCTTCTTCAGGAAATAATTCAAATTCTACATAGTCAGCAGATCCATGGCTCTCCCCCTGAGAAAAACTCACGTGGCCTTCCATTTGCCCTTTTCTAATGGTTCTCAGATATGCAAACCTATCTCCTTCTATTATCATTGGAGAAGAAGAATCCAGACGTGTGGTCAACTCCAGATAGACCTGGTTTTTGAGTTCAAGTCGTTCTTCTTCTATAAAATAGATCAACTCTTTGGCAAATCCAGTAATCCGTTCTGAAGAAAAGGATGCGTTTTCATCTGTTTTGAAAACTCCAGCTTCCGTATCGTATTCTAAAAAAGAACCTTCAAGGGTCGCCTCCTCATGGCGGATTTTCGCTCTCCCCTTCAATAGAAAGTGTGTCCAATCTTGGTCGTAAACGATCTCATCGGCATAAAGTTCATATTTACCCTTGTATTTAATCCAAACGTTTCCAACAGAATGAAGCAGTCCTTTATCATCGATAAACTGCTCAAGGGCCTCGCCTTCCAGCGGTATTTTGCCTTCTTTTTCCTCAAAAAATTCCACCCGCTCCATTTTTTCTGTTTTTTCGGGAGGATTCTCATTCTCTATGCTTTTAACCACAGGTCTCCGGTTGGAATACTGGATAAAATTAACAGCTATGACCGCAACAATAACTAAAAGAATTCCCCCTATTATAAGTTTGAGAAATCGAGCAAGGTTATGTTTTATGTTGGCCATAGCTCCTCAATGGAGAAATAAGACTTCTTTTTATTATACTCTTATTCAATCCGTAGAGCTATGCGGATTTCTTCATATCTTCAAGCGAGAGATTTAGCTTTTCTTCTCCTAAATACACAGCATTTTGGAGCGAATAGGCGATATCCACATATTCTCCCTTCCGGATTGTATCGGCCAAATCTCCTTTTCCCCATCCCAGGGCTTCAAACACTCTCCCAGAATGTTTGAGCAAAAATTTACTGTGCTTTCCCTTTAATTTTTTTGGTTCCAGGAGAACTTCGGCTTTTTGGGTCATAAATATGGGTTTTGAATTTCCCACCCCAAAGGGAGAAAGAAGGGACAGATAATCCAGAAATCCGGAATCGATTTGATCGAAATGGATACGGGTATCCACTACAATTTTTCTCTTCAGATCCTCATCGGATATTTTCGACTCTGCATAGGCAGTGACAGCCGAACGGAAAGCATCCATATTCTCAATCGTAAGCTCGCATCCCACGGCAAGAGTATGACCTCCATAATTAAGGCAAAATCTCTTGTTTTCATGCAGACAATCAATAAGGGAAAATTCTTTAATGCTTCTTCCCGATCCAAGGGCTTTTCCATCATCATATGCGTATGTAAAAAGGAGGGCCGGCCGATGAAAGAGTTCTTTTAACCGTGAAGCCACAATGCCAATAACTCCTCGATGCCACTCTTCGCATCCCAAAACAAATATTTTATATTTTTTTTCGAGCGATCGATCCTTTATTTTCTTCAAGGCTTGAGAATATATTTTATTTTCGACACTCCGTCTCCGTAAATTCAATATGTCAAGATCCCGGACAATTTCCCGGCATTCCTCGACATTTTTAGAGAAGAAAAGACGGACAGCCAAATCAGCTTTTCCCATTCGTCCGGCTGCATTTATCCGGGGTCCGATTCTAAAACCCACATCTCCAACAGACACTTCTTTGCCGCTCAATTGGCAGATTTCCATGAGCTGTTTTAACCCCGGGTTGGAAACATTTTCTAAATTTTTTAACCCGAATTTGACAAACAACCTATTTTCTCCACGCAAGGCTGCGACATCGGCCACTGTGCCGATAGACACAAGCTTCAGATAATGTGGGAGAAGCTCGGAACGGCCGGACTCTTCAAAGAGGGCCTGGATAAGTTTAAAAGCCACGCCTATTCCAGCCAGGGTTTTGTCAGGATAATTGGAATCCGGGATAATGGGATTGAGAAGAGCAAAAGCTCGAGGGAGCTCGGTTCCCGGAAGGTGATGATCTGTAATGATGACATCCACGCCATGTTTTCTGGCACGTTCAACAAATTCGACAGCTTTGATACCACAATCCACACTGACAACAACCTTAGCTTTTTTTTCGAGAACAATATCCATATAGCTCTCTTTAATTCCGTAGCCTTGGGAAATCCGATCGGGGATAAAATGCTCGACATCCCCACCCAGAGACTTTAAGGCTGTGGTGAGGATAACCACCGAGAGCACGCCATCGACATCATAATCGCCAAATATCAGGATTTTTTCTTTCTTTGAACAGGCCTTTTTGAGCCTGTCCACGGCAGCCCTCATCCCGGACTGAAGGAATGGATCATGAAGATTATCCAATGTGCCGTATAAAAAAGTCTGTGCCTGGTCCCGAGTTGTAATGTGCCTGTTGACCAAAATCCGGGCAATCTCGATAGGGATCTCCATCTCATTCGATAGAGTCTTCGCCGGCTTTGAATTATTAGGATGCACCCAAATCGCTTCATTCATAAGTGAAACACTTTATCATACTTGCTAAGTTTTGTCAGAAAATCTGAATTTTTCATGAATTATTCACGGGTCTAGAATGCCTCAGATGCAAGGCGTCGACGTATGAAGCTGTACTCTTGTACTGCAAATACGTCGCAACAAAGCAGATGAGGTATTATCGACTCGCCCCCTTGGGGTATAAAAATGTCGATTATTGATAAAAAGTCTAGTGTAAATAAAGCTTTCAAGTTGTTTTCCCGAAAATCAAAAGAAAAAACTGAAAATATAGAAATTAATTTGAACATCGACATTTTTCATGAATGATTCATGAGAAATTGACTTTGAGAGACCCCAAAAATATAATGAAGAGGTTATGTTAGGCAGTCTAAGAAATAAGCTGACAAGAACACGTGATGCGTTCAAGGATACGTTCGATGATCTCCTCAGATCACAGAAAGAGCGTGAGGACATTCTCGCTGAATTGGAAGAAACTCTTATTTTGGCAGATGTGGGTGTCGGCACAACAGATAAAATCATCACGGCTATCAGAGAAAAAAGCAGGAAATCCGACACCTTCATTACAATAAGTGAGATACTAAAGAATGAGATTGAGAAGACTCTCTCTCAATTTCCCGCGGAGATGAATCTCGGGCATTCGAAATCCGTCGTTATGTTTGTGGGTATCAACGGAGGCGGCAAGACAACCTCCCTTGCCAAACTGGCTTATTATTATAAAAATCAGGGAAAAAAATGTCTTTTAGTCGCAGGAGACACCTTCCGAGCCGCTGCACAAGAGCAGCTCTCAATTTGGGGAAAAAGGCTGAATATCCCGGTGATAAAAGGCCAATACGAGGCAGATCCAGCATCAGTGGTCTTCGACTCAATCCAGTCATTTAAAGCTCATGACTATCAAATTCTCCTCATAGATACGGCTGGCCGGGTTCACACTAACATAAACCTCATGAACGAACTGGAAAAGATCAAAAGAATCATATCGAGAGAATTGGATGGAGTCTCACAAGAAGTTCTTCTTGTCCTTGATGCCAGTATTGGCCAGAACGCCTTGATCCAAGCAAGAGAATTCCTGAAATTTTCCGGCTTATCCGGTGTATTTTTAACAAAATTGGATGGAACGGCAAAAGGCGGGAGTGTCCTCAGCATCATCGACGAACTCGAACTCCCCATCAAATTCATAGGTGTCGGGGAGGGAGAAAAGGACATGCTGTTTTTTTCTCCAAAAGAATACGTCAGCGCCCTTCTCACATGAATAAACTCATAGATAAAGCTTACATTGAAATGGCCTACAATCTAGCCCTAAAGGCCAAAGGTTGGACAAGTCCAAATCCTTATGTGGGAGCGGTAATTGTCAAAAATGGTGCCATCCTCGGTTTTGGCTACCACAAAGGTCCCGGTCAACCTCATGCGGAAATCGTTGCTCTTCAGAAAGCCGGCCCTTCCACTCACCGCAGCACGATATACTTAACTCTTGAACCCTGTATCCACTGGGGAAGAACTCCTCCCTGTATAGAAGCTTTGTTGAAATGCAAGCCAAAAAGAGTAGTCATATCTGCTTCCGATCCAAATCCTCTTGTCCACAACAAGGGTATTCGTGCTTTAAAAAAAACCGGAATCGATGTATCCGTCGGCCTCCTCAAGGAGAAAAATGAAATCATAAATGAGGCCTATATTAAGTACATCACAAAAAAAATTCCATTCATCTCTCTTAAGGCGGCTTTAAGTTTGGATGGTAAGATGGCAACAAAAACTTTCTCCTCCCAGTGGATTTCTTCTTCCCGGACAAGAGAGTACACACAGCTCCTCCGGGGAGAACACGATGCGATTATGATCGGTGTGCAAACTCTTCTCAGAGATGATCCAACGTTGACTCTTCGACATCCGAATTGGAGAGGGAAAAAGCAAATGCGAATTATTCTCGACTCAAATCTGCGGATTCCCGTAAACTCACGAATATTGAACACAACATCCGAGGGAAAGATAATTGTCTTCACAAAGAAGCCTCCGACATCTCCAAAGGCGGCAATTCTGAATAAAAGAGGCGTGGATGTGATCTCCCTCTCCCTTCCCGGATCCGGTACGGGCATCAGTTTAAAACGCGTTCTCTCCTGGTTAGGGCAGCATGAAATATCGAGTGTACTCGTTGAAGGGGGAGGACGTCTTCACACATCTTTTCTTGACCAAAGGCTTGTGGACAAAGTCTTCATCTCACTTTCTCCCAAGCTCATCGGAGGTAAGAAGGCTCCGACTCTCTTTCAGGGAATGGGTGTAAAATCCGTAAAGGATGCTCTCCAGCTAAACAAGGTCCGCACATATCAGATTGAAAATGATATAATTTTAGAAGGGTATTTATAATGTTTACAGGAATTATAAACCATTTGGGCTATTTTAAAGAGTACAGCCTGGGAAAGAAGGTTCTCTCCATTGAGGCGCTCACCATCGCGCCTAAGCTGGAAACAGGAGAAAGTCTGGCCATAAACGGCGTCTGTCTAAGCCTGATTAAAAAGGAAAAAACCATTCTTTCTTTTAACATTTCAGAGGAAACTTACCGTCACACAAACCTCGGATCGCTGCGAATTAAAGACATGCTGAATCTTGAGCTCCCCGTGACACTCTCAACGCCTTTGAGTGGACATCTGGTCACAGGGCATGTCGATACAACAGGAAAAATTCTCAAGATTGTTTCCTCAGGGAAAGGGAAGAGATTCACCTTTTCCTTCCCGGAAAAACTCAGGCCTTTTCTTGTTCCTAAAGGATCTGTTTGCATCAACGGAATCAGTCTCACTATTGCCGACATTTCAACATTATCGTTTGATATTGAAATCATCCCTATTACTCTGATAAATTCCAATTTTGGAGTCCTCAAAAGAGGGAGTTCGGTCAACATCGAAAGTGACATCATCGGCAAATACGTGTATAATTGGCAGGTAAAAAAAAGATAGAAACAAAGGATTATATCTATGAATCGGAAATCTCCCATCGCTACTGTTGACGAAGCTGTTCAACACGTTAAGTCCGGAAAGATGATCATCATCGTGGACGATGAAGACCGGGAAAATGAAGGCGATCTTATGGTCGCCGCTGAAAAAGTGACTCCGGATATCATCAATTTTATGGCCAAACACGGACGAGGCCTCATATGTCTTCCAATGCCTGGAGAAAGGCTGAAGGAATTGAACCTACCCCTCATGGTGTCAGACAATACCGCAGCATTTCAAACGGCTTTTACCGTTTCTATCGATGCCAAAGAAGGGATCACAACAGGGATATCGTCCTTCGATAGGGCCAAAACAATCCTGACGGCCATCGATCCTAAAACAAAACCTTCAGATATTGCACGCCCGGGACACATTTTTCCTCTGCAGGCCATGAATGGAGGCGTTCTCGAAAGGGCAGGCCAGACCGAGGCGTCGATCGATATCACACGCCTGGCAGACCTATATATGGCAGGAGTCATCTGCGAAATCATGAACGAAGACGGAACTATGGCCAGGATGCCGGAACTGATAGAGTACAGTTTGACGTACGACATCCCCATTTTGACCATTACCGACCTTATCAAATACAGGATGAAGAACGAAACGCTTGTCACTAAGATTGAGGAAACTAAACTCCCCACAAAATACGGAGAGTTCAAACTGCTTGTTTACGAAGACAGCATACAAAAAGAACACCATCTCGCTCTGGTTAAAGGACATTTCGAAGAAGGGGAGTCCATTCTAGTCAGAGCTCACTCCCAGTGTTTAACAGGAGACACTTTTGGCTCCATCCGATGCGACTGCGGAGATCAACTCCACCTCTCTATGGAAATGATCCAAAAAGATGGGAAAGGCGTCATCCTGTATATCGTCAATCAGGAGGGAAGGGGAATCGGGCTGGTCAACAAGATAAAAGCCTATGCTCTACAGGATAAAGGCATCGATACGGTTGAAGCGAACGAAAAGCTGGGTTTTAAACCCGATCACAGAGATTACGGGATTGGTGCTCAAATACTCGTAGCTCTCGGAGTCACAAAACTCCGCCTCATCACCAATAATCCCCGGAAATTCATTGGCCTGTCAGGGTATAACCTGGAAATCGTGGAAAGAATTTCCCTTGAAATCCCTCCATGCGACAGCAACCGCCACTATCTGAAAACCAAAAAAGAAAAGATGGGCCACATCCTGAATATGGTCTAGAGTGATCTGAAATTTCTCTAATACCTGGAAAATTCACGAGTCGAGTTTCACGGGTAGATGGTAGGGGTAGCAGGTGAAGTTCAGGTTAGGAAGAGAGGATAAAAGTTACAGGCCCGTTATTAATCAAGCGCACATCCATTAATGCACCAAAAATTCCTTTTTTTACCACAAGGCCTCTATCTTCTATTTTCTGAACAAAACTGTCAAAAAGCCTTTCAGCACGCACGGACTCTTCGGCTTTATCAAAACTGGGACGACGGCCCTTGCCGACGGACCCGGCCAGAGTGAACTGAGAGACAGCCAGCACTTCCCCCCCGGTATCCAGGAGCGAGAGGTTCATCTTACCTTCAGAATCCGGGAAAATTCTCAAATCGACGATTTTATCGGCCACACGATGGACATGGTCCAGGGAGTCCCCCTTTTCCACACCGACAAGAAGGCACACACCTTGATCTATCCGGCAGTGGACTTCCCCTCCAATTTCAACCGATGCTTTTTTGATCCTTTGCAGAACAACTTTCATTTGAACACACTAATCTCGAAGTATTTTTTCTTTTGAAAAGACCTGCTTGAGACCCTTGAGGTCTTCATGCTTAAACAACAGATTCATAATCAGATAAACGATCAAACCTCCTAAAATAGCGGCAAGGACAACACTCGACATTTCAATGAACTCTAATTTTTCGAAGTCAAATTGATCTATAAAAAACCATACCGCTCCTGCCATAACCAAAGCAGACAGCGCCGATTTCGAAGCAGAGACAAGGAGGTCCTTTTTTTTAATCCTTCCAATTTTTTTCTCAAGAAGAATAAACAGCGCAACAAAGTTAATCAGAGATGATAATGATAGGGCCAGTGCAATACCTCCCGCTCGGAGGGGTCCCATCAAAAAAAGAGAAAAACCGATATAGCTTATCATCACAAAAAAGGCTACAATCACAGGCGTTTTTGTGTCTTTAAGAGAGAAGAACATCGGGGCAAGAATTTTGGTTCCTGAAATAAAGGGAAGCCCAAAAGCAAAAAAGAGGAGGCACCACGAGCTCATGGCTGTCGACTGCGCATCAAAAGCACCCCGTTGGAAAAGAACTTGAATGATGGGTTTATTGAGCACTATGAGGCCGGCCATTGCCGGGAAAGTGACGAGGAATATTAATTTGAACGAATATTTAAGGGTCTTTTTCATACCCTCGATGTCTTTTCTTGCAGCCAGATCGGAGAGTGTCGGAAAAAGGGCGATAGACAGGGCGATTGCAAAAAGGCCGAGGGTCAATTCCTCAATTCGTGAGGCATAGTAGAGAGAAGACACACTTCCATCTTCCAGTGAAGTGGCAATCATGCGGCTTATAAACATGTTGATCTGGTAAATTCCGGCTCCAAAAATCCCGGGGATTATCAACCGTGCCACTTTTTTTACAGCAGGATGCGTAAAGCTGATTCCGAACTTAAATGTCATGCCCTGCCGGCGGAGAAAGGGAATCTGAAAACCCAGCTGAAGCAGGCCCCCCAAAATTACACCTCCGGCAAAGACATAAGATGGCTCCCTGGCGTTTTCAGCAAAAAATACGGCCGCCATTATGATGGCCAGGTTAAAGAGCACTGGTGTAAAAGCGGGGACAAAGAACTTTCGAAAAGAATTCAGAATGGCCATCGCCAGCGCTGCCAGGCTGATTAGGAATATGTAGGGGAACATGATTTTTGTCAAAATGATTGTCAGTTCCCATTTTCCTTGAACTCTTCCATATCCAAAGGCAATAACCTTTACCAGTATGGGAGCAAAAACAATCCCAAGAACGGTCAATACGGTCAGAATCAATGTTAAATCGAAAAAAAAGGCATTGGCAAATGTCCACAGATCATCCCGTGATTTATCCTTCTTTTCCTGTGCGAAGACCGGAATAAACGCCGCGGTCATAGCCCCTTCGGCCGTCAAGCGGCGCAGTAAATTGGGAATGAGGGAGGCAATGATATAGGCGTCCATCCCCTTGCCCGTTCCTAGAAATTTGGCCTGGAGCATGTCTCTTAAATAACCCAGTATCCGGCTCAAAACCGTGGGGAGAGTCATGGATAGGGTTGAACGGACCAGCCTGTGATTCTGTGACTCCTGGTGGGCAGGAAGGGGATCTATCTGAGGATTCTTTAGTTCTTTTTTCATGTTGTGCCTATTCCCTCTAACCCTATTAGAAGGTTGACTTTAGGCCTGAGATGTCTTATCATACCATTTCTTTGCAGGAGAAAAAAATGGCTAATCTTAAGTCAGCAATCAAACAGTGGAGGCAGAGCCTCAAAAAAAACGCCATCAACACAAGCAATAAGTCCCTACTGCGCACCCAAATTAAGGTGCTTCGAATGGCCATTCAAAACAATGAAAAAGAAGAAGCTCAAAAACTTCTGCCAAAAACATTTTCAACCATAGACAAATCAATAAAAAAAGGGACTATCCACGAAAACCAGGGAAACAGGTACAAATCCCGTTTAAGCCATCAGATCGAATTACTTAACGCCTCCCCCCCAAAATAACTCGGCCTTCTCCAAGAAAGCGACAATATTCAAAGAGAAATCCTTCTAGGAGTGTTTGAAGAGAAAGGGAGGATGTCTTTATCTGTAAATCTATTTCCTCTAGTTTGGCCAGAAAGCGATTGAGATCTGTCATAGTCAGGCCGTCAACCAGAGAAAAGAATTCATTGAATTTTCTCGTATAAAAGTCTCCGAATTTCTCCAGGATCTGTGGCTTCAATTCTTTGAAAATCGATTTTCGCTCTTTGTTTTTTTCTGACAGGAGAAGTTTGGCTAAAAGAAGGTTAGAAAAGAACCGGGAAAATGAACCCAGGATGTATTCTGACTTGATTCCTTCCTTATTAAGTAATTTATCAAGAACGATGAGACTTTGTTTATAATCTCCCTTTTCCAGATTTTCTGCAATCTCCCACTCAAGAAAAGATTTAACCCAGCCGGATATTTGATTGATATCATCCAATTCGATTTGTTTTTTCTCCCCGACATAGATCACTATTTTTTCAATCTCGTTATGAATCTGACTGAGATTATTTCCAGCAACCTCTGCCAAACGTTTTGTTGCGTCAAACGTCAGTGACTTATCGTACATATGAACTTGTTTCTCAATCCAGGAAAGTAAAGTCCGGGCCTTTAGGGGTCTCATTTCTTCAACCCTGACACTCGAGGAAGGCAGGGAAGAAAAAAATTTTACAAGAGGTGAACTTTTCCTCACTTTTCCTGAAAAAACAACAACCATAACGGTCTGTGTTGAACATTTTTGAAAATACTCATTAAGCAGCTTCTCTTCTGTTGCAGTAAGTTTCGCTCCCTTGACATCGGAGATTTCGACACAAATAAGCCGCCGTGAAGTAAAAAATGGTATTGTACGGGCCACATCGATGATTTCAGACCACGAATGATCTTCCAACCGGAATTTTTCAACGCTGTTATCATCATAGTCTTTATCGCTGAGAATCTTTTTGATCCGTTCTATTAGCTCGCGGGCAAGGAACTGTTCTTCTCCATAAAAAAAGTAGCAGGGAAAAAGATTGTCTTCTCTGATAAGAGGAGGGCTCACGCTTAAAAACCTTCCAGCATGGTGATAACCAAACTGCGGGCAAATCTTTCAGCCAATTTGTCCAGGACTTCAAATTCCACGCTATCGAAGTCCGAACCTTCGGGAACTTGATACTCATACTGGTAGGAAAAAGTGGGATTAGAATAAATAATTTTGTCGTTCACCAGGTCCCGCAATACAATCTTGGTGAAAACAATGATATTGTACCGGTCAGCAGTGGCCTCCACTCCAAAAGCAATAGGAACGGCTTCAAAGGAACTAATTTCTCCAACAAGGATGGCATCTGCCGTCGTGAGGTCTCCTGAAATCTCAACCTTTCCTCTGGCAACAATTTCATCGATGACGGCGCGGGTCAACTTCAAATCCAACTCAAACCGTGTCGTCAAATTCTTAAACATGGGGATATAGATTTCTTGGATATGTTCAGGAAGAAAACTTCCTGTTCCCCGCAGATGGTATCCACACTGGCTTAAAACCAAGCATACACAAAACATGAAAAGTATCTTTCTCATATTCGGCCTCATGAATAATCCAGGTTAAATAACAATATTGACAAGTTTATCTTGGACAAAAATAACTTTCCTAATCTTTCTATCTCCGATTATATTCCGGATTCGCTCTGATTCCAAGGCTTTACGTTCCAAGTCCTCTTTTAGAAGTCCTCTTCCTGCATCAAACCTATCTCTGAGTTTCCCGTTGATTTGAACGACTATAGTGACCGTTTCCTCTCTCGCCAATTCAGGGTCAAAAATCGGCCAGGATGTATGAAGGAGAAGGTTTTTGTGTCCCATTTTTTCCCAAATCTCCTCGCAAAAATGCGGGGCAAACGGGGAGAGGAGCAGGACGATGATTTCCATGGTATTTTTCACTAAAGCTCTGTCCTCTTGATGGCTTTTCAGACTTTCACATTCTTTCTTAAGAGAATTGAATAATTCCATTATGGAACTGATGGCCGTGTTCAAGTGATACCTCTTTTCGATATCGTCTCCAACCTTTTTTATTGTCTGGTGCATTTTTGTTTTCAAATGGAGATGGCTTTTACGATCAGATATCGCTTCCAATGATTGGTTTTTATCCCGAGAAAAAAAATCCAGATTCTCATGGATGAAGGTCCAAACACGGTAGAGGAATCTATGGCTCCCTTCAACACCTTTTTCATTCCAGGCTATTTCTTTTTCCGGTGGCGATGAAAAAAGAATAAAGAGCCTCAGCGTATCGGCGCCAAATTGTTCGAACATTTTGTCCGGATCCACAACATTTCCTTTGGATTTTGACATGGCCGAACCGTCCTTGGTGACCATCCCCTGAGGAAGATAGTGTGGGAAGGGCTCATCCATGGTAGTCAAACCTATGTCTCTGAGGATTTTACAGAAGAATCGAGCATAGATCAGATGTAGAATAGCATGTTCGACTCCACCGATATAGAGATCGACCGGCATCCAATATTCGGCTGCCGAAGATTGAAACGGCCGTGTTTCTTCCTGAGAAGAGCAGTACCTGAAATAATACCAGGATGAATCGAAAAACGTGTCCATGGTATCGGTTTCCCGGCGGGCTTGTCCTCCACACTGAGGACAGCTAGTTTTGACAAAACTGTCGGTATTTTCCAATGGAGAGCCCTCAACTCCTAGGAATTCCACATCACTGGGAAGAATCACAGGTAGGTCTTTCTCCGGAACGCCCAACTCTCCGCACTTCTCACAGTAGATGATGGGGATGGGAGTCCCCCAGTACCGCTGGCGGGAAATACCCCAATCTCTGAGACGATACAGGATACTTCCTCGTCCAAATCCCGAATCTTCAGCGTATTGAGCCATGGCATCCATGGCCTCTTTGGAGGTCATTCCCGTAAAATCTCCGGAATTCACAAGCCTCCCATATCCTTCAAAGGCCTCTTCCAGCTCACCAGAAGAGGTTTCGCCCTCCGGGACAATGACCTCTTGGATAGAGATAGAATATTTTTTTGCAAAATCAAAATCTCTTTGATCATGACCGGGAACGGCCATGACGGCTCCCGTCCCGTATTCCATAAGAACATAATTGGCAATCCAGATTGGAACTTCCGTTCCTGTGTAAGGATTGATGGCTTTTTTCCCAGTATCGATTCCCTCCTTCTCTTCTTCGGTCAAATCTTTTTCGAGCTGCTGTTTTTTTATACTCCGTTCTATCCATGTCTGAAACCGTTCTTTTTGATCGGAATCTGAAATCAGTTTTTGGCTCAGTGGGTGTTCGGGGGAGATGGCCACAAAAGTGGCTCCGTAGATCGTATCGACACGGGTTGTGAAGACCTCAATAAACTGGTCCGTACCTGATACTGGAAATGTCACATGGGCCCCCTTGCTCTTTCCGATCCAGTTCTTCTGCATAAGGAGGACATGTTCGGGCCATTTTTTGAGAAGATCATGCCCACTGAGCAGTTCTTCGGCATAATCTGTGATTTTGAGAAACCACTGCTCCATATCTTTTTGTTCAACTTCCGAATCACAGCGCCAACACCTATTGCCCGCCGACTGCTCATTGGCCAGAACGGTCTGGCATTGAGGGCACCAGTTAACCAAGCTTTTCTTCTTGTACGCCAACCCCTTCGAGTACATTTGAAGAAAAATCCATTGGTTCCATCTGTAGTATTCCGGAAGGCAGGTATTCACTTCCCTTCCCCAATCATAATAAAAGCCCATTCTCTTGAGCTGATGCTTCATGTGAGCAATATTGTCCATAGTCCATTTTTTGGGATGAACACCGCTCTTAATGGCCGCATTTTCTGCCGGCATGCCAAAAGCATCCCAACCTATGGGATGAAGCACATTAAATCCCTTCATCACTTTATAGCGAGAAATCACATCCCCTATCGTGTAATTGCGAACATGTCCCATGTGGATTCGGCCGGAGGGATAGGGGTACATCTCCAGACAGTAGAATTTTGTTTTTTGTGAGTCTTCAAAAACCCGGAAGGCTTCCTTGTCCTCCCAAATTTTCTGCCATTTCGCTTCTATCCGCTGAAAATCATAATTTTCCGTCATCTTTCTGCCTTTTTGATTTCTCAACTGTATGGAGTATAAACCAGGATAAATCAGACTAAATATTAGAGTTATCCCCTCAAAAAGTCAACAAGACGGGGTCAGAATGGAAACATCTCCATTTCCGTGATTTCGATAACGAGTTCTCCGTGAACTCGCAAGTCGACTAGAAATCACGCTTCGTCATCTTCTGCTTGAGATGAAGGGGGGACCCCTCCACGGCGCACCTCCGTCCTCGCTCCGATCGCTGCGCGCAGAGATACACCGCTTCGCCCTCCCCTTCATCTCCTTCAATCTAAATCGGACTGGGGGAGGGATGCATCCCTTACATAGCACCTTCAGCAGAGTCGGATGGACGTCGAGAAGTGTGTCTCCGCCCGGAGCTTCAGCGAGGAATGGAGACATACCTCGTAAGGGTTCCGTC
>SDBU01001721.1_pt1 | contig 30405 bp, 32 predicted proteins | sample 2277071 | NCBI WGS metagenome assembly SDBU01 (sample SAMN10397929, study PRJNA504765) | marine sediment metagenome | isolation source: marine sediment core GS08_GC12, 126 cmbsf | place: Arctic Ocean: Gakkel Ridge, Loki's castle | collected 2008 | reverse complement strand
GCCTACCGTTTTTCGACAGGATTTTTTTGGCCAATTTCACAATCAACACATTAGCTTCACAGGTAGAATTCTGACTAATGCGTCCCACAACATAGATTGCCCTGGAGAGCATTTTCGTTTAAGGCCTATTGTAAATGCGTTTCTATTTCTTTTTTCAAACGATCTTCAAAGCTTTTTAAAACTGTGTTTTATAGACTTACGGGTAAGAAAAGTTTTAGTTCTTTTTCTAAACTATCTACTCCTGAAAGAGCATTTAATAAATCGTTTTTTAATCCTTCCCTTTTAGATATGTGTCTAATTAAGGTGGGATGTCTTAATATAAAGTATAAATCAAAGAAATCACGAGGCTTTTTACGACTTAGCAATGCTTGAATTTTTTCAGCAACCAACATGGGCTCTGTCAAATAAGTAACAACATAGGGAGCGGTAAAATCGCTTTGGACTAGTGCGTCATTTCTTTCTACTTGCTCTGGGTTACGAAAAGAGATTTGTAATCGTATTTCGGAATCAAACTCTAGCATTTTTAGCTTTATAACGGCGAAGTATCCTTCAGTTGTTTCTCCTTGAGTCCCAGGGTTAACATTTTTATCACACTGGATTCCTTCTTCATTAATATCCTTAAGTGTTCCATCGACAAGTTGATTGATTTGCGAATAAGTAATCATTTCTCCGTTTATTGCAGAAAAATCAAGATCTTCTGAGAATCTTGGACTATTAAAAATTATTCTTAAGGCAGTCCCACCCTTAAAAAGAATTTTTTCTGCTCCTACTTTTTTATAAAAATAAGACAGGAACAAATGTTGACAATATTCTCTTGCAATGTTTTCTTCCGTTGTTTGATGTTTTGTCGCTAAGTTTGTAATAAATTGTCGTGTCATCATAATCGTTGATATATTTCTTTTATTAACTTTATAAATGCTTTATTTTTCTTAATATTTTTTTTATAATATTGCACATAATAGCCCATTTTTTGGGTATCTATATTTTTTAAAGATAACCTTTCGTTAAAGGGGCGTTTTTTTATAGATAAAAGATAAATATAATCTAATAATGCTTTTTCTTTTTCAACGATTAATATTGTTTTCCCTTTAATTTTTTGTGGTTGATAACCAAAAAAAAGTATTTTTTTTATTTTCAGGTAATTGAAAAGAGAGTTTTTAACGCGAAAAGTTTTCGATCTTTTTGTGGTGGCAGAGGTTATCCCATAAACTGTCTCTGGAATAATACCGTAATAAGATAAAGCGGTTTCGAAAGAAATATAAGAGGGTTTGTATAATTTATTAGCAATTTCAAATTTAGTTGGTGGATTAAAATTAAAAGTATAAAGCCCTGTTTTAAGCCTTGAAAAAGAAGAGTTTTCTTTTTTAGAGTGACGATATAAAAAAGCCCTTGCCGTAGATGGTTTGACGTGGAAAACTTTTCTAAATTCACCAATAGTAAAAACAGTGAGATTAAGCTCGATTAATTTTTTTTCGACCAAACTCAAACCTAACTTTAGCATGGGTTTAATGTGGCTTTAATATGTGTTTAGCTCTCCCATAGGTAGGAGGTATAATAAACGGACAAATGGGTTCCTGTTTGTGACGATTTCATAACAAACGTGCACCTGTTTATTAATTATACACCAGAATCACTCCTTGGCTAGCTACTACCTGTGGATAATTATTTTACCACAAATGAGCATTTAAGTCAACGGGCCTTAAACGAAAATGCTCTCCAGGGCAAGTTGGGCAAACAACATAGATTGCCCGGCTTATCAAAGCAGAAGCCGCCTGATGGGCGGTTTCTGTATCATTCTCTTTATTTTCCCCTTGGTCTTTCAATTTTTGGTACATCCTGCATCTTCATAAGTTAAATTGGAAGGTGCAGGATAAGTTTTTTAGCTTCATCCTAAATATTTATGTCTTAGCGCGCTTAATCATAAACTCGATGTTTTTGTTGGCGTTGCGGTATTCTATTTTTATGCCGGGGTGAACTTTTTGCCAAACGCGAAAGACTTCATCGGCAAAGGCCTGTCCGACCGTTTCAACGCCTTTGAAATCCAAAATTATTTTTTTAAATTTATCCAAACCCGAAACAATTCTTCTTGCCTGGGAACGAGAAATAAAATCCGTATCAATTTTGTAGAGGGAAACTTTCGTTTCCGTTTTGGCGAAAGAAAACGCCTTATCCGAATATTTCTTAAAGATACTGTTGAGATTTCTTTTAGATTTAAGGACAGTTTTGAAATTAACCTTTGTGCCAATTGTTTTTTTCGCCTCTTTTATAAAAATATCGTCCAAGATATTGTTGAATATCAACTTTTTTCTTGAGCTTTGGATCGTCAGCATATCCCCCACTTTAGAAGTGAAGAAGATTCCTTCTCCGGTATGTTCTTTGGGGCTGGTGGTTTGTTTTCCTTTTAGTAAGTCTTGGATCGCCTCAAATTCATTTTTTAATTTCTTTTTTTTCTTTATGTTATTAAAAATTCCGACCCCCCAATCTCTCACGTCAAAAACAACTCCTGAAGCATTGCGTTGCATCTGGATTTCTATTTTTGATGATTTTGAATGCTCAATAGCGTTGTTCAACATTTCGCTGAAAGCGTAATCAACGATACCGGAAATATTTCTGGGCAAACCGAAGAAAATGCCCGTATCCCGCTTTATTTCATCCAAAACTAAGTCTTCGGAAAGGTTCTTGTTTTGCAAAATTTTCTTGACGCTTAAAATTGAACTTTTTGCCCGAGAAACAGTTTTTTTGTCGGCCAACACATAGTAGGCCTTATTCGCCTTCCCCACAAGAACAATCTTGCCTTCGTCCTTCAATTTTTGAAAAAAACGGTTTATGTAGGCGCGCGAAAAACCGGTGGATTTGACGACATCCGCCGCTTTTATTTTTTTGCTTTCTCTGAGCTTTTTTAAAATAAGACCTTCTATATTCATAAAATGGTTAACAACTTTATTGTATTTCTAAAAACAAAAGTTGTCAACAAGTTGTCAACAGAATGTTTGGTGAAGGATTTTTGTTTCATTTAAACAATTTTCTCTGTCTAAAGGTTTTGGCAATTTCAATGGCAATTTTCTTTCCAATTTTAGTTAAAGAAAAATGAGTTTTGGGGTCTCCAGTGATTAACTTTCTTTTTCGAAGAGTTCTAAGGGGACGGTCAAGTTTTCGTGAATCTGGCCACTGAGGATATTGAGAAAAACTAAAAACTCGAGGAAATAAAGTAAAACATTCTTTGATTAGTCTTTCAAACGGGCATTTTTTACCGTTGCTGATTATTGAGTATATACTGAAAAGAATTAAGTCATTAATTGACCTATTTTTATACAGATCTTGGTCAAAAGGTTTTACTTTTTTTGACATTTTTCTACCTTTATTCTGATACTTTTTTCGGCATTTGTCCAACTTTCTGTATTATTGATAAATATCTAACTTGTTTTATAATTAATTATCTTTAACAATGGAGGGAAACTAGAAAGAGGGCAGTTCTGATAATCAGAATTGCCCTCTTTTCAGGTCTTTTATCTACTTGAAAACTATTCTGCCTTTTTCTCCTTATCTCCGCAGCAGCAACACCAACCACCTTTATGCTTGACGAGTATCTTTATCCCAAAAAGAAGTACAGCTGCTCCGATAACATAACCCCAGAAATCACCGCTGACAATCCCGGCTTGTTCAAGAAGAAGAAGCGCACCAATAATTATAACAATAATACCAGCAATCATTTTTTTATTTTTGTTTAAAAATAATTACAATATCAACCTTTAATATATCTTAACAAAAAATCACCAAGTTGACGATTTTTTGTCCAATTTAAACTCCTTTCTTTACAAAACTAATGCTATTTATTTATCCCGATGAAAGGGCTGGCCTCTCCCCAGAAAGTTGGAACTTTGCCATCCCATTTTTCTATCCAGCGAAGTTCTACCACTTTGGGATTAGCTATCAGAGCCTGAGCTTCAATCAGAATGGCCCTGGCTTTACCTTCGGCAGCTGTTATCATTTGCTCTTTTTCAATTATTATTCTTTCCAAATCCCTGTCAGCTTTAAGTTTTAGCTGTTCGGCTTTAACCTTAGCCTCAATGGCTTCGTTAAAGGCTGGCGAAAACTCAAAATCAATAATGTTGAATTCGTCAACGATGATGGAATGTGCAAATAATCTGTCAGCCAGATTTATTTTGATTTGTTCTTTTACTTCTTCCCTCTTTGTGATTAATTCTTCAGCTGTAAATCTCGCCGTTACCGCTTTGACACCTTCCTGAATGGAAGGAGCAATAATACGGGTGTTGTAGTTTTTCCCAACCTCCTGCCAAATTTTATTTACTGCATCTGGATCAATATGATAGTTCAAAGCAATTTTGGAAGTTACCACCTGTAGGTCTTTTGAAGAGGCTGAGGCCGGCACTTCGTCTTTCTGAATTTTGACATCCATTTTTACTACTTTCTGGACAAAAGGTATTTTAAAGTAAAGCCCTTCTCCAAAAACTTTGTCCTGAACTGCTCCAAATTGAAGCAAAACACCTCTCTCTCCTGCCCCTATAGTACCGACAGCTCCAAGAAGAATTATAAGAACAACTAATCCAATAGTTACTTTGGAAATAATTTTTCCTAGATTTATCTCTGGCATCCTTGGGACCCTATCTGCATTCATAGGATTTACATTTATGTGTTCCATAATTTTAATTGAGTTATTTTTTAATAATTAATATCTCCGACCTTTTATTTTTTCTTTGTTTTAATTCTTCGGTGTTCTAAACGGGCAGCTAAGGTCCAGGCGCGCTTTGGCCTTTTGTCTCTCCTCTTGTATTGTTTTGGTTTAATTTTTTGCATACTTACTTTTTGCTGTGGGTTTTTCATAAAATCTACTTTAATTTTACTCTTCTTTGAGGATTTGTCCATCCTACTCACAAAACAAAGGCACCTGTGTTGTGTGCAGGTGCCTTGCTATGAGCAGGTGCCTTGCTGGTGACTGAGGGTTCAATATCATCAAACACGCAGCAGCCAGTGGTACGAGGCCACGAAACGACTGGGGCAATTTGAGCAGACGAACCTAAGTTGCATGGCTTTGTCTTCCTTCTTTGCTGGACCAAGGCTGAATTGAGGTTCGTCACCAACTAACATCAAATAGCCATCTTCGCAGAAAGGACAGCCAACTTCTGCGAACCGAGCCCTGGCACTGATAAGACCCAGGTTGTTTGTCGCTATCATCCAGAAAAATGAGTCAAACAACTGAATTGCCTTCCCCCCTATCATCGTCCCCATTTCTTCTGCGGGATAATAGGTAACCTTTCTTTTTTTCACCTTCACTTGTTCTATCGTCGCTTGTCCTACCATTGCTCTTCCCTCCTTAACAGACAGCATTACTCAATAGTAACGAGAATGAACTATATATTGAATTATGCAGAAATAATTTTAATTTGTCAACTATAGTTAAAACGTAACTAATTAATTAAACTTTAAGAAATTTCTTTAAATCTTTTAATTTGTGGAAGTTCTAAAGGGTCAATATCTTTGAGGGAATTACCTTTAAAACTCTGGATTATTTTTATACCTTCAACGTCAATGGCTGCCCTGTCGGTTGAGGCTAAAATAAATCCTGGTTCCCGAACTTCACCTTCAGACGGACCTTTGTTAATAAAGCACTTTCTGGCATCCATAATAATTAAATCGGGATTAATTATTTTATTTAATTCAGCTATTTTTTCTTGAAGGTTTCTTAAGTGCAGCTGAACGCGCTGGATTGGTTTGATAAAGCCTACCGAGAGCTTTAAGCTGCCGGTGAACTGGGCATAAGAATGAGTTTTCAAACAAGGAAGTAATATTAATTTATCAGCCCGGTCTAAAAATTCAGTCAGCAAAACACTTTTTAAATATTTTCCTCCAGGTATTTCTTTTTTTACCCATTTGCGTTCTTCAAAAACATAAATCCGAGGGGGCTGTTTCATATTTTCCAAATCAAAAATTTTCAGTTCTTCCATTATTTTGCGAGTATTTAAACTCATGGTGGAAGATTCGCCAATCATTACTATTTTAGCCCCGTAATCATAGATAATTTCAACAACAGCTTTTACAAATTTTGGGTCAGAAGAAGCTGGAGGAGGATCAGCAGTATTAAAATTAGGCTTTAGCAAAACCACTTCTCCCGGTCTAATAAATCGCTTAAAACCGCCAATTAAATCCACTGCTTCAGTAATAGATCTTTTTAAATTTTCTTTAACCTTTATTTTTGCTACTTTGTTCATGATTCCTATCCTCTTTCTCTTAAATCTACCTATATTTTGCCATTTTGAAGCGGTTTTGTCTATTGGTTTGACGTTTTGGATTTTTTATGGTAAAGTATAGCTACAAAAAATATTCTGAGGAGGTATTAATGAAAGGTGAGGTTATAATCACCGGGCAAGAAATGGGCATTTTCAAGGCGATAATCAGGGTGAAAAGTGATGGCAAGACAAGAATATTCTGGGCCAAACCCACGCCGAAAGAAATGGGACGAAGGAAGTTGAAACTTGAAGTCACATCTAGCAAAGCAAACAGCCTGTCTATTGTTGTCCAACCGGACGGCAGAGAGATAATTGCCTTTGACTTTTCCGGACTCCCCAAAGTCGGAAAGGAAAAAGAGATCAAAGGTAAGATTCGCGCTTCCGGTGATCTTGTACCATGGGGATGCTCCTTTAAAATGAAGAAATTGTAAAGATAACTCATCTCATCGGTAAAACGGCGCCGCTAATTCAAACAAGCGGCGCTTTCTTTTTGATTGACAATTGGTTGAAAATCTGCTTTAATATTGTATACTCTTGGAGAAAATTTAATACTAAGGGTATTTTATATAAGCTATTTTACAACTAAAGTTAAAGGAGGCAATCAAATTGATAGATAGGAATACTATTTCAGTCACTTCAGCCATTTCGGCTGTTCCAATCGATCTCGAGCTAAAGCAATCCTTAGAAAGATCTTTAGAACGACCGGATGTCCTAAAGAAGTATGGCGGTATTGCTCTAAAAGGCCCTGATAATTTTCTTCGGTTTTTTGGAGCCGCCACAAAGCTGTTAATAGAACTTGTGGATCCACCCCCGCCAGAAAAAATAACCCTGGAAGAAATGTTAGAACTTAGAGATCTTCAAGCTTTCCGCAAGACACCCTCTAGAGTATCTAAAAGTATCGAAGAGACCGTAAGGGCAGAAGTCATCTCAGAGCAAACAACCAAGATAATAAAATGCCTGTTCCCCTTACTGGAAAAAGCTGTTGATCGAGTAAATAAATGGGACCGGGATAAGATGGTTGAGATACTGCTGAGGATGATGGCTTTTCTCCTCTTCACAAAGACAGCCCATATCGGAACTCTATTCGATCGAATTACTGAAGAAGCACGTGTCATCCAGTCAAAACACTTTCACACTACCGCTTCAACCATCTACATCACCTTTCCCCAAGGAGCTTGGGGAAAAATCCAGATCTTCCACCTGATTGATAACCCCGACCAAACAATTTTTAAGATTCTAGCTGCCTTACAGGGAAATGAATGCCCAATTTTCCTTACCGCCGATGAGTTGGAAGAAATGCCATTTGCTTGCACTAAAGATGAATTGAGATACTTTGAAAACCAAGAGGCTCAAGGGGTAATAGACAACATTATTGCCCGCCGGAAAGGACTCTTACCTGAGATGCAAGAGGCATGGCGCACCATCCAATACTGTGGGATTGATGACATGCTGGATCCTGAAGGACGAGACAAAGTCTTTGTTGAGTTAGATCGTCGGGGAAATAAAACACCTTTGGGAACGTTGGGAATAAGATTCATCCGCTTCATCCCTCAAGGAGTGGTTATCCCGACAGTGGGCCTGGAAATAGGATTAGCAAATGGGAAAATTATTCTGACCAAAATTAACTCCCAAGGAGCACTTCTTGGTTCCTGGGCTAACAGTTTTCCCATGGTGGCCTGGGGGGTAAACTATGCCAGTCTTGTCCTCATGCAAAGCTTAGTTCTTGATAAAGAAAAATATGATCGATACGAGGAAATAACGGCTGACGCACAAGAGGAAAAGGTGGTGAATAGCTTTCTTATCCCCCGGAGTCTGGCGCGGAATGAACCAAAGTATAGATACATTAGCAATCAGCTAACTTCAGCTGGCAATAGGTTAATCCGGAGAATTGGCATAAGGAAACCACCTTGTCGCCATCTTGTGGAGCCCTACAAAAGGAGACTTTCTCTAGGCCATAAAACTAACCCCGCGGTCATCCCCATATTGGAAGAAAGAGGCCTTGATCCGAATATCTGGACCTGGGTCGCAGGATCTGATGGTAAAGCTTTTTACCGAGGAACGGGCTCGGATGAAGATGCCCTGAATAGAACTCCCAGAAAAGAACTTCCCATCAAAGCTTCATTAGCAATGAAGCAAATATCTCGAGGTCTCGGCTTTAATGCATAAGCTGAGAGACAGACAAGGCGCTGCCCCAACAAGGCAGCGTCTTAACTTGACATTTTGATTTTTTTATGGTTAAATAAGGGCATGCAAGCTATTATTCTTTTTGTCATCATGGCTCTGGCTATTTCTACTTTTGGTGTTCTGACAAAGTCGGGAGAAGAAATGCCGTCAATGGAAGCCAGTCTGATTGGAACCCAAGAAGTATCTGAGGAAGAAATCTCTCAAGAAGAAAAGCAGACTCAAGAACAGATTCAAAAAAGTATTACCCAGACTAAACCTATCTGGAGCCAAAAGACAAAATTAGTTACCGAGCCAAAAAAAACGGAACCCATTGTTCCTAAAGTTTACATTGACACCTATATAAAATATGGCCCAGGAGAAGAAGAAGTAATAAATGAAACAAATAAGGTTGAGTTTGAGTATGGAGCAATATTAAGCCCGGAAGATACGGAAGGCAGCATAGTTTTTGAAACAAAAGTTGAAGGACTGGAAGATTGGAAAGAAACCTATAACCAAAAAAGGACAGTTACCTTCCCCCCTGGGGTTAAAGAGTATACTTTTTTAGTTCGGGCAAAGATTAAATATAAAGACATAATTGATCCTACTCCAGCTTCAAAAACTTTCAAAATAAATATTTCTCCTTATTTTGGCAAGATAAAAATTTCTAGCATTTCTCATGCTTCAATTAACTTAAACTCTTATCTTAATGAAGAAGAGAAAATTAATATTACCGGCTGGCAGATCAAAGGGAAAAAAGGAAAAATTACCATCCCCAAAGGCCGAGAATTGTTTATCCTAGGCAACTCTCTTCCTGACAAAAACATATATGTTAAAAGGGGCGATCAAGTATATCTTCGAAGCGATTCAAATCCCTTTAAAGTAAATATTGCTTTCCGGCCAAATCAGTGCTTTGGTTATTTGGTAAGTTATTATGATTCCATCAGAGTGTTCTCTGGCGGAAAAATCTGCCCATCAGCAGACCAAGACGAGATCTGTAACTTTAGCAGCAACTGTCGGAGTCTCATTTCTTCATTGACAAGTAGCTGCAGACCAATAAGTTATTCTAACAACCTTAGTCTCACCTATGATTCAACTTGTCAATCGTATATTGATAACTATATTGCCAGAAATCTTAATTATGAAGGTTGCATTGAAAATTACTACAAAAATGAGAATTTCTTAGCAAAAACTTGGTATTTCTTCGCAGGTTTTGATATTACCTGCCGCTGTGGAGACACAATTTATCTCTACGACAAAAATGGTCTTTTAGTGGATAGTTACGATTACCGAATTAATTAATTAGGAAGAGCAGGATAGATAAATATCAAAGTCCCAACTCCTGAGAGATTGCCTGCATTGCCAAAAGGCCAATTTTAACAAACTCCTCTAATTTTAAATCAAGAAGTTCCTCGGATTTTTTAATAATCTCTCGATTGACCCCCCTGGCAAAAGCCTTTTCCTTGAAGCGATTCAAAACATTTTCGGCTGTTAAATCAGCGATTTTTTTTGATGGCAAAACTAAGGTAGCAGCTACAATTAAGCCAGTTAAAGGATCAACTACAAAAAGAGCTTTCCCTAGAGGAGTCTCTGGAGAAATGCCATGAGCTTCATTGTGAACCTTTACTGCCTGGCAAATTTCTTTCTCTATTCCTAAATCTTCCAGCATCTTTGCTCCAACCAAGGAATGTTGAGGAAGATCGTCTTTAACTTTTTCATAGTCAATATCATGCAATAATCCAGTTAGCCCCCATTTTTCTTCATCTTCTTCAAAATGACGGGCCAAGGCTCGCATTATTGATTCAACGGCAAAACAATGTTTAATCAAATTCTGATTAGAAAGATTTTCTTTTAATAATTCTAGGCCTTGTTCTCGAGTCATAATAATTTATTTTGCCCTTTATGGGCCCTAAAGGGTGTGCCGATATACTTACCGATATGAGTCTATATGTAATAAAAAAGCGTAAAAATCGTCGTAATTATAAGGGACAAACTAAAAGAGAGGATCTTTTGTGCCTCGAGTAAATCGAGGCTTTTTCATTACCTGCCAAACCTTCTCTGGCGCTGGGCATAACCAGTAAAAGCCTCATCTAAATCTCCTTCGGTAAAATCAGGCCAATATTTATTTGAAAAGTATAGCTCAGAATAAGCTGATTGCCAGATTAAAAAATTGGAAATGCGTTGTTCTTTACCAGCCCTGATAATTAAATCAACGTCAGAAGTCCAAAGATTTTGAGAGATTATTCTTTCAGTAATTTTTTCTGGAGGAATCTTCTTTTTAATTATGTTTTTTATTGCCTCAGCTATCTCTGTTCTTCCTCCGTAGCTCAAAGCAATATTTATCGTCATCTTCTTGTTGTTTTTTGTCAGTTCCTCAATTTCTTTTATCATTTTTTGAAGAGACGGGAGTAATTTTTTTCTTTGACCAATCACTCGAAGTTTTATTTTATCTTTATGAATTTTTTGAATATATTTTTTATTTAATGCCCTCTTAAATAAATTCATAATATAACCTACCTCTTTTGGGGAACGTTTCCAGTTTTCACTAGAAAAAACAAAGAGAGTTAAAACTTTTACTCCTCGGTCTTTAGACCAAGTAATTACTTCTTTAGCCTTCTCTGCCCCCCTTCTGTGTCCTTCAAAAACCGGCAATCTTTTTTCTTTTGCCCATCTCCTGTTTCCGTCTAAAATTATACCTAAATGATAAGGAATTTTTTTCATTTTGCTATAATGTAATCTGCTGAATTTAAAAGAAACTGTTTTTCTTTTTGGGGAAATTTTTTCTCAAGAATTAAAGATTTTTTGACTTGAGCTATTAATTTTTCTGATACTTTTTGACAATACTGGAGCGAACCACTTTTTATAATAATTTTTTTAATTTCTTTCAGTTCGCTTTGGTTTAAATTAGTCCTTCCTAAATATTTCCTTAGATTTTTTGCTTCTCTTTTATTTTCTAATACTTTTAAAATTAAGAGGTTGGGCTGCCCCTCTTTAATATCAGACCCCATAGGTTTTTGAATTTCTTTTGTTGAACTAAATACTTCATGAATATCATCTTGAATTTGAAAAGTTATTCCTAGGGGTAAGGCAAATTTTTCTATTTTCTTTAGAAATCCTTCATTTGCCCCAGCCAATATTGCACCAATTTGTAAGGGGCCAACAAAACCATAGGGAGCGGTCTTTGATCGGTAAATCTCGAAAATATCATTTTCATTTATTTTTTTACCAAGTCTCATCTTTTCTCTTAAGCACAGCTCCAGCATTTGCCCACAACAAGCAGCATAGATAATCTGATTAAGTTTTTCTATGGCTCGATTCTTATACTTTGCCGGGAAACTGGCAGAAGCTAGGATTTCGTAACCCAGGGCAGCTGCCAGATCACCCGCTACAATAGCCATAGATTGGCCATAATGTTCTCTTTCTCTCTTATTTGAAGCGAATAATTTCTTATAGTAGCAATGAACCGTTGGCTTGCCTCGACGAACTTTATCCCGGTCAATAATGTCATCGTGAATAAGTAAGAAATTATGAATCAGTTCTATGAATATAGAGGTTTCTAAAATGGCTTTTCTGTTTTTGCCACCAGCCAAAAAATATCCTTGGTTTACTAAAATTGGCCTGATTCTTTTCGCTGGTCGTGAAGAAAATTCCCTTAGCAGCGCGAGGACCTCTTTTAGGAACGGCTGTTTGATTTGGCTAATTTTTTTGTTAAAGAATTTTTTTAATTCTTTATCAATCTTCTTTTGATAATTGGAGAGAATTTGAGGGAAATCTTTAGTCATCTTATTTAGATCAAAGAGTCACCTTCTATTTTAATATTTTTTGGTAATAACCAAGGGAAATTAAATCCTAAAAAATAAACCATCTTAGTACCTATTTTTGAAATAATAATTCTCGGTAAAAAAAATCTTTCCAATCTATTCTTATATTTTAGAAAATCTGGAAAATTTTTCAAGAGAATATCAGCTGCCATCAGACCCCAGATTACCCCTCCCCCACTCCAAGGTTTAGTCAAACCAGCGGCATCACCACAAAGAGTAACCGAAGGATTTTTAGGAACTATGAATCCCTGAGGAACAACTGCCGAAGTAAGTCTCTCTAATTTAAGATTATTTTTATTTAAAAAGTCTTCAAAAAGATTTTTAACTTCTCTGGGCTTGCCAATTATTCCATATTCTGTTTCTTTCCCCCGAGGAATTTTCCAGATGAAACCTTGATTTACTGGCCAGGTTTCAACAAAGTTTGAGTAATCTTCCTTAGGAATAAATCCTTGGATACTTAAACGATAAAAAGGATCTGACAAGCCTAATTTCTTTCTAACGATAGAATCTGCCCCATCACAACCAATTATTCTATCAAATTCTTCTGGTAGAGATTTAATTTGGCTATTCAAAATAATTTCAGCCCCTGCTTTTCTGGATAGCGCAGAAACCTGCCTGTCAAGCTGAACATGACTGATAATGAAAAACTTTCTCTTAAATTTGACTGTAAAAGTTTTTCGGGGAAAATGGATTAAAACAGAATCTATTTGGTTTTGAATTAATTTCTGGCTTTCGGGAATAAATTTTAAAATTCTTTCAGAAAAAAGACCTGAACAGGCCTTCTTCCCAATCCTTTCTTTTTTTTCAAAAACCGTTACTTGATGTCCTTTTTCAGACAATTTCCAGGCTAGATATAGACCATTGATCCCCGCTCCAATAATAGCTGTGGTCATATTCAAAGTTTAAAGACTCTTTCTCCTGTTCTTTAGCTACAATATAGCCTATAGCAAAAGAAAGTAAAGAAATTAAAATAACCCCAATTACTAAAATTATATCATCTAAATGCTTTTTGACAAATTGGATAATTTTTGTTAACATAATACCACTATGGCTAAAACAAAGGCGGCCGGTGCCACAAAATTAGGAAGGGATTCTCAACCCAAATACTTGGGAGTTAAACTCTTTGAAGGTGAGAAAACTAAAGCTGGCAGCATTATTATCCGTCAAAGAGGGACTAAATTCCTGGCTGGAAAAAATGTCAGACGAGGCAGGGACGATACTCTATACGCCTCAAGACAAGGCGTGGTTCGCTTTTCAACTAAAAGAAAAAAAGGATTTAATAACTCTCAAAGAAAAGTGAAAGTTGTTAACGTCGAACCTTAACAAAACTAAATATTATATAGAAAGGAGGGCTAATGAGCAGAAAAAGTCTAACCGAATTTTATGAAGATGACGTGAAAAATGTGATTTTGGTAGTGGCCTTTGTAGTTGCTCTCATCCTTGGGGGCATAAAGCGAGTAATAAAATTCCCATTTAGAGGTATCTTTTGGGTGATCGAATTTCTGGTTGGCCCTCACAAAACCAAGTCGGTTTCCCCGAAGTGAAAGGATGAAAGTAACAGCTCAAATTATGGTCGGGAAAATCTCCCGACCATATTACTTTTTAATAGCGGCTTTAATAAACTCTCTGAATAATGGGTGAGGCCTAAGAGGCCGTGATTTAAATTCGGGATGGAATTGGGTAGCAACAAAAAATGGGTGATTGGGTAGCTCTATTATTTCTACCAAATCTCTTTCTGGATTTATACCAGCCATTATCATTCCTTTATCTTCCAATTTTTTTCTAAAGTCATTGTTCAATTCGTAGCGGTGGCGATGACGCTCAGAAATATTTAAAGTTTTATAACTTCTAGCGGTTATAGTTCCAGGTTTAATTTTACACTTATAAGCCCCTAATCTCATTGTCCCTCCATATTTTTTATCCTTTAAAAGAATCTTTTGTTCGGGAAGAACATCAATCACAGGGCTCTGGCATCTTGGAGAAAATTCAGCTGAAGCTGCTCCTTTTATTCCACAAACATTTCTAGCCCATTCAACTACCGCTAATTGAAGACCTAAGCAAAGTCCTAAATAAGGGATTTTATTTTTTCGGCAAAACTCAATCGCTTTTATCTTTCCCTCCACTCCCCTTTTGCCAAAACCTCCAGGCACAATTATGCCATCATATTTTTTTAACTCTTGAAGCTCTTTGGATTTTTTTTCATACTTTTCAGCTGACAACCAATAAATTTCTGGTTTTCTTTTAAAAAACCAGGAGGCATGTTTTATTGCCTCTATGACCGAGATGTAAGAATCCATCAGAGTGAAGGAGCCAGTTTCAAAATATTTTCCAACTATACCAATCTTAACCGGTTTTTTAAGGTTATGAATTGTCCTGACTAACTTTTTCCAGTCCTTTAAGTTATTCTTTTTGGGCCGCAAATTAAACTTCTTTAAAATTTTATTGCCTAAGTTTTCTTTTTCAAAATTAATTGGAATTTCGTAAATCGCCTTGATGTCTGGAGCAGAAATAACATCTTCTTTAGCTACGCTGCAGAAGATTGAAATCTTTCTTTTCCTCGGATTATCTAAAGGAACTCTGGAACGGGCTAAAATAATATCTGGCTGAATACCAGCCGTATTTAAAGTTTTGACCGCTGTCTGGGTAGGTTTGGTCTTCATTTCACCAATCATTGAAGGAATAGGCAAATAGCTTACTAAAATAAAAAGGACATCCTTTGGCTGTCGCAATCTCAGCATCCTGGCCGCTTCCAGAAACAACATATTCTGATATTCACCTACTGTTCCGCCTATCTCAATCAAAATAAAATCAGCCTTGTTTTTCTTGGCTGCTTTTTTTATTCGAGAGATTACTTCATTGGGAATGTCAGGAACCACCTCAACGCATCTTCCATCATATTCTAAGTTTCTTTCCCGATTGATGACTGCCTGATAGACCCTACCAGTGGTAATATAATTTGTCCGGGAAAGATTATCATCTAAAAATCTCTCGTAATTTCCAATGTCTTGGTCACATTCATCGCCATCATCAGTCACAAAAATTTCCCCGTGTTCAATAGGATTCATTGTCCCAGCATCAACATTAATATAGGGGTCAATCTTAACTGCTGTAACCTTAAAACCTTTACTCTGTAAAATCCTACTAATCGAAGCTACCGCCACCCCCTTACCAATGCCCGACATAACTCCACCAGCAACAAAAATATATTTCATCGTTATTCCTCTTTTTCTGCTTTTTCTTCTTCAGTAACGATTACTTTTATTTCAGCTTCTAAATTATGCTCAAATTTAATTTTTACCGGGAACTCACCAAGCTCTTTAATTGGATCTGGTAACTCAATCTGGCTTTTTTTAACATTGAAGCCTGCTTCTTTTAATTTTTCAGAGAGCTTTTGAGAATTGATTGATTCAAATAATTGGTCTTGCTCGCCAATTTTTACCTGAATAATAACTTCCTGATCATCGATGGCTGAAGCTATCTCCTGAATTTTCTTTAAATCCTCTTCAGCTTTCTTTTCTTCAATCTCTTTTTGGGTTTCCAACCACTTTATCGCCTCCTCAGTCGCTGGCTTGGCTGAACCCTGAGGAATTAAAAAATTCCTGGCGTAACCATCTTTTACTTCCTTAACCTCAAACTTCTTCCCTACCTTCTCAACATCTTTTAATAAGATAACTCTCATTGTTATATTATATTAAAAGTTTTTTATTATTTCAATGGCTTTACCTAATTGGGGATCGCGATCCTCCTGATAATCTTCAGTTGTCATCTCTATTTTAATATCAGGTTCCAAGCCCTTATCAGTAATAAGATTACCTTTTGGAGTTAGCCATTTAGCAATTGTTATTTTTAAAGAAGAACCTTCTTTTAGTTTTTCCAGTTCCTGGACCGAACCCTTTCCAAAAGAATCTTGACCAATTAATTTTATATCACGATTATCTCGAAGAGCACCAGCCAAAATCTCAGAGCCAGAAGCCGAACCTTCATTAATCAGTATGACTACTAGATAAGATAACAATTTAGGATTTCCTTCGGCTTTGTAAAGTTTCTGCTCTTTTCCTTTACCAAAATCTTCAATAACGACAATTTGTCCTTTTTCCAGGAACCAACCGGCAATATCCTGAGCTACTTCTAAATAACCGCCGGGGTTGTTTCTCAAATCTAAAATTATTCTGTCGGCGTCGCTCTCTAAAATATCAATAACTGCCTCCCGGAAATCGTAAGCTGCTCTTTCGGAAAATTGATAGAGCTTTAGATAAGCAATTTTATCTTCTTTAAATTCTAACTTCAAAGAGGGAACCTCAATCGTGCCCCTGACAACTCCAATATCTCTTGTCTCTCCCCAATCTTCCCGATAAATAGTCAAAATAACTTCTGTTCCTTCGGGGCCACGAATCAAATTAACTGCTTCATATATAGTTATATCAACGGTTGATTCGCCGTCTACCTTGGTGATCTTGTCTCCGGCTCGTAAACCTGCTCTTTGGGCTGGCGTTCCTTCCAAAGGAGCTACCACCTGCAACTGGCCCTCTTTGATGTCAATTTGCATGCCGACACCTTCAAAGCTTCCCTTAACGTCTTCAACAAATCTCTTGGTGTCTTCTGGCTTCATAAAGACCGTGTAGGGATCACCTAATGATTTTACCATACCAGTAATAGCTCCGTAAATCATTTCCTGAATATCAATGTTTTCTTTATCTACAAACTTCTCTTCAAGTTTTGACCAGGCTTCCCAAAAAAGAGAAAAATCAAGTTCTTCTGGCGGACAGATATCGCAAACCACCTGGGATTTACCAAACCAAACCCCAAAAGCAAAAACTCCCAGGATAATTAAAAACAAAAAAAATAACGCAGAACCTTGTTTTAACTTGTTTAACATATTTGGTGCGCCCAGTAGGAATCGAACCTACAACCACCGGCTTAAAAGGCCGTTGCTCTGCCTAGTTGAGCTATGGGCGCGTCGCGGCACTTACAATCCTTCTTCTTTTAATTTTTCTAAAAATTCCTTTTGTCTTTTGGTCAGTTTCTTTGGCGTTCTAACAATCAGCCCTACATAAAGGTCTCCTTTGCCATGACCTGTAAAATGGGGTATGCCTTTACTTGATATTCTCAATACTTTTCCTGATTCCGTGCCTTGAGGAACTTTAAGTATAATTTTAGTTCCTTCCAGGGTGGACATTCCAATCTCATCCCCCAAAGCAGCCTGACTGAAAGAAATTGGAACTTGAACATATAAATCATCGCCCTCCCTCCTAAAAGCGGAGTGGGGTTTAATGAAAATTCTGATATATAAATCTCCTGGTTTGCCGGCTCGCTTGCCTGCCTCCCCTTTCCCTTCAACTTTAATTACCTGATTAGTATCTACGCCAGCTGGAATAAAAATTTTAATTCTTTCCTCTCCTTTTATTCTCCCTTCTCCCTGACAAACATTACAAGGCTTTTCTGGCCTAAATCCTTCGCCACCGCACTCAGGACAAGTGGTAGTTCTGGTGAATGAACCTAAAGGCGTTCTTCTAATTTGTTGAACTTGGCCAGTTCCTCGACAGGAAAAACATTCTTTAACAGGAGTTCCGGGTTCGGCTCCAACTCCCTGGCAACGAGAACAAGAAACAAACTTTTCTAAAGTAATTTCTTTTTCTTTCCCTTGCAAAACATCTTCTAGAGGAACTTCCATCTCAACTTCAATATTCTTTCCTCTTTTCAGATCTTTCTTTCTTCGAGAGACACCAAAGCCAAAAAAATCTTCCATCATTTCACTCAAATCTCCAAAATCAAACTCAAACCCCTCAGCAAAATTTCCCCGAGCAGAATTAAAATCAAAACCAGGGTCAAAGCCTGCCCCTCCTTCAAAAACTTTACCAAATTTATCATACTGACCCTTTTTTTCCTCATCAGAAAGAGTTTGGTAGGCTTCGTTTATTTCTTTGAATTTTTTCTCGTCTCCGCCCTTGTCGGGATGATATTTATGGGCTAACTTCCGATAAGCCTTCTTAATCTCATCCCTAGAGGCATCGCGAGAAATACCTAAAATTTGATAATAATCTTTTGCCATAATTATTTTTTCTCTTTATATTCTCCTTCTTCAGTATCTTTCTTTTCTTCACCACCTTCTTTTTTCTCCTGTGCTGCCTTATATAGTTCAGCTCCCACTTTCTGGATTGCCTGGGAAAGCTCTGAAGTTTTACTTTTAATTTCATCTATATTATCACTATCTTTGACCTTCTTCAATGCTCCAACTTTCTCCTCAATCTCTCCTTTAGTCTGAGCAGAGACTTTATCTCCGGCCTCTCTTAAAGTTTTCTCAGTAGTATAAATGAGATTATCAGCTAAGTTTTTAACCTCAACTAACTCTTGTTTCTTTTTGTCTTCGGCTGCATGTGTTTCTGCTTCTTTTTTCATTTTCTCTACCTCTTCTTTAGAAATACCGGTTGAACCTTCAATTTTAATTGATTGCGACTTTCCAGTTGCTTTATCCTTAGCTGTCACATTTAAGATACCGTTAGCATCAATATCAAAGGTTACTTCAACCTGGGGAATTCCCCGAGGTGAGGGAGGAATACCGTCTAAAATAAATTTTCCCAGGGTTTTGTTATCTTCTGCCATTGACCTTTCACCCTGCAAAACATGGATTTCAACCGTGGTTTGGTTATCAGCCGCCGTAGAGAAAATCTGAGTTTTAGCTGTCGGAATGGTGGTATTTTTGGAAATTAAAATGGTATCAACTTGACCAAAAGTCTCAATGCCTAAAGAAAGAGGGGTAACATCCAAAAGTAAAACATCTTTTACTTCTCCCTGCAAAATCCCGGCCTGGACAGCCGCCCCAATAGCTACTACCTCATCTGGATTAATGGATTTATTTGGTTCTCGGCCAAAGATATTTTTAATCTCTTCTTGAATTTTTGGCATTCTGGTTTGGCCGCCGACCAAAACTACCTCTTCTATATCTTTGGCATCAAGTTTTGCCTCCTTGAGCGTCTGTTTAACTAATTCAATTGACTTTGAAATATAATCTGAAACCAATTCTTCTAACTTAGCTCTGGTTAGTTTGTAATAAAGGTGTTTTGGGCCAGCAGCATCAGAAGTAACAAAGGGAAGATTAACTTCAGTCTCCCCAGTAGTTGATAGCTCAATTTTAGCTTTTTCGGCTGCTTCTTTTATTCTTTGGAGAGATAGCGGGTCTTTGGCTAAATCAATCCCCTGGTCTTTTTTAAATTCAGAGACTAACCAATCCATTATTCTCTGGTCAAAGTCATCACCGCCAAGATGGGTATCTCCACCAGTCGCTTTTACTTCAACCGTATCTTCAGAAACATCTAAAATGGAGATGTCAAAAGTTCCACCGCCAAAATCATAAACAACAATTTTCTTTTCTCCTTTTTTAGTCAAACCATAAGCTAGGGCAGCAGCCGTTGGCTCATTAATAACTCTTCTGACATCGAAACCGGCAATTTCGCCGGCTATTTTAGTTTCTTTTCTCTGGGAATCATCAAAATAAGCAGGGCAAGTGATAATTGCTTCTGTAATCTTTTGGCCAAGCTTCTCTTCGGCATCAGCCTTTAATTTTTGCAAAATCATGGCCGAAATCTCAGCTGGTTTCAACCATTTATCCCCCATCTTAACTTCTACCCCGCCATCAGCCCCTTCTTTAATCTCATAAGGTAAAAGTTTCTTATCTCTTTGAACTTCAGCATCAGAAAAGCGGCGGCCAATTAAACGTTTAATTGAATAAATTGTATTTGGGGGATTGGTAATTTGTTGTCGTTTAGCTAAAATCCCGACCAATCTTTCTTTGGTTTTAGTTAAAGCTACGACCGAGGGAGTGGTTCTTCCCCCTTCTTTATTCTCAATAATTTTGGGTTCCCCCTGCTCAATTGCGGCCATAGCAGAAAAGGTAGTACCCAAATCAATACCTAATATTTTTGGCATATATTTATAAATTATTTAATTACTTTTACTTTGGCAGGACGTAAGACCCTGCCAGAAATTGTATAACCTTTTTGAACTTCCTCGATTATTATACCAGATTCTTTATCCCTTAGTTCAAGTTCTTCCACCGCTTCATGGAAATTTGGGTCAAATTTCTTACCGATTGTCTTTACCTCCTCTACTCCTTGATTTTTAAGAAAATTTAAAATTTGAATTTTTATCTGCAGAATTCCTTTAACGTTTTCATCATTTTTCAGTCCTTGAGGCAGTTCTTTCTCAACCAAATTGAAATTATCTAAAATTGGCAGTAATTTCAAGATTGATTCCTCTTGACCATACTTTAGAATTTCCTCAATTCTCTCTATTTCTTCTTTTTTGTAGTTCAAAAAGTCAGCCCGCGCTCTCTGCCAACCAGCCAGATATTCATCTCTTTTTTTCTGACATTCTGTTAGTTTTTTCCTCAAGTCATCTAATTTATCCTCCATACCTTAATATCTTAGCAAATTGCTACCAAAAATCAAGTGTGGTAAAATATCCTAATATGAGTTTATCTAACAAAACAACAAGCATTATCGCCGGACTATTGCTCCTGATTATGCTTATATTAGCTGTAAGCAGCATCAGAAATGATTCTTTAACGATGGATGAGGTTGCTCATCTGCCAGCCGGTTACTCATATTTAACCCAGCAGGATATGCGATTAAATCCTGAGCATCCTCCCCTTTTGAAGGACATAGCCGCCTTACCTCTACTTTTTTTTAGCAAAGATATAAATTTCCCTTCAGAAATTCCTGCCTGGCAGGAAGATGTTAATGGCCAGTGGGATTTTGGCCGCTACTTTCTTTACCAATCAGGCAACCCAACAACTAATATGATTTTCTGGTCAAGAATCCCCATGATCCTAATTTTAATCCTCTTGGGCTTTTTTGTTTTCAAATGGGCCAGAGAATTGTTTGGCAACTGTGCTGGCTTATTGGCTCTCTTTTTCTTTTCTTTCTCTCCCACTCTTATAGCCCACGGCAGATTGGTAACAACCGATGTTGGAGCAGCCGCCGGTATATTTATTGCTACTTATTATTTTATCAAAGTATTAAAATTTCCTACCAAAAAAAATATTATTTTGGCTGGAGTATTTTTTGGCCTGGCTGAACTCCTTAAATTCTCAGCTATACTTTTGCTGCCTTTTTATCTTTTTTTAGGACTGATTTGGTGGCTGGTAAAATTAGGGAAATTTAGACAAACTTTAAAAATTTTAGTTTTAGTATTTGCCATTGGCTTTCTTTTAATCTGGCCAATTTATCAATATCACACCTGGAATTATCCTCCAGAGAAACAAGTTTCCGATACTCAAGTTTATCTTAGAGACACTCCTGAATTTATTAAAAAGCCGATCCTCTGGGCGGCTGATAAACCAATTTTAAGAGCTTACTCCCATTATTTCACTGGACTTTCAATGGTTTTCCATCGAGTGGCTGGCGGCAACACTACTTATTTTTTAGGAGAAGTTTCTAACCTTGGCTGGAGAAGTTATTTCCCAATCGTTTATCTCATAAAGATTCCTTTGGCTTTCCATATTTTAACTTTGATTGCCTTATTGTCTGCCCTCTGGTTTATCAGAAAGCCTTCTTGGCTAAAATCGCACTTCCCTGTATTTGCCATCTTAACCTTTATTACCCTTTATTGGGCAGTAAGCATTAAGGGAAACCTCAATATTGGTGTTCGTCACCTGTTACCTGTCTTTCCTTTGACAATTTTATTGGTCAGTGGAGCAGTCACCAACTTGTTAAAAGAGCCCTATTTAAAACTGAAATACCTTGTTTTAATGCTCTTAATTCTCTGGCAAGCATTTTCAGTAATTTCTGTTTATCCTCATTTTCTTGCTTATTTTAATGAGTTAGTTTCAGGTCCTGGCAATGGTTATAAATACGTTGTTGATTCTAATCTTGACTGGGGCCAGGATCTAAAAAGATTGAAAAACTGGGTAGAGGATAATAAAATTGACAAAGTCTATCTTGATTATTTTGGCGGAGGTAACCCTCAATATTACTTGGGCAAAAATTTTGCCCCTTGGTGGGGCACGAGATCGCCTGAAGAATTTCCCAAGGGGAATTATTTAGCAGTTTCAGCAACCCTTTTGCAGGGAGGTAAAGGTGAATCTATTCCTGAACTCTCTCAGTCTTCTGGCTATTATCAATGGTTGGATAATTATACTCCGATAACCACAATTGGCTATTCTATTTTCATTTACTACATTGACTAATCCTTGTATTTATAAGGAGCAAAGTTGCCAAACCTTAATTCAATATATTCTAAATTCTCCCTTTTCTCTGAAGGGATTTTTTCTTCCAAAACTGCTCTCAACTTAGTAAGTTGCCATTCAATATTACCTTGAAGATTAAAATAAATTTCCCAACCTTCACCAATGGTAGCTGTTAGTTTATCTTCGGAAGAAATTATAAATTCCTCGACCGAAACCTCCAAACCCTTTAATTCAGGCTCCATCTCCAAAATCTGAGATAGCTGCTCCTTCTCAATTACTTTTTCTCCTAAATTAAAAACCCCCTTGTTCTGCTTGTCAACAATTTTAATCAATTCCATTTCTGAAATGGTCTCTTCAAAAATTATTCCTTCCCTATCCACTAAAAAACACCGCTCTGATTGGCACCAATTAGCTATTCCTAATCTTTCAACAACAAGAATGTTTAAGGTATCAGGGAGCCCTTGACCGATCTCAACTTCAGCTATCTGGGGAAAAGTATTTAAAATGTTTTCTCTTACAAGCCCTTTATCAATTAAAAATATGCTCTTTGAAGGAATAAATACTTTAATATCTTCTTTTGAAACTTTTTCCTCGCCAGTAACAATAATTTTTTTAATCTGGAAAAATTCTGAAAGAAATAGGAAATAGAAAAGAGAGTAAATAAAAAAGGAAACCAGAATTCCTAGCCAAAAAAATCGATTACCCAATATCGAATTTTTCTTTTTATATCGGTGCGGCTTTCTATAAATCTTTTTCATTTTACAAATTTCTTTTGGTTTTCCTTAATTTCTCAAAGAGAAAAGCTAGCCAATATTTTTTTGACAGCGGAAAATCTTGGGTTTTGAGATATTCAACATGCTCACCGCCAAAGCCCATTTTAAAAAGAGTGGGGCCAGCCCAGGGATGCTTGGGATATTTTTGAGGATCAGTGAAACCCCAAAAATCATATAACTTACATCCTCTTTTTTTTGCTTCTTTGATTGCTTCCCATTGGAGCAAATAAGAAATGGAAAAATTTGCGTATTTCGTACTGGTTGCCGCTTGATGATAAAAGCCGATTTTAGACCAGAAAATAATTAAAGCTGCAGCTACTACTTCTCCCTTGTATTTCCCAAAGAACCATAAAGCTTGCTCGTCTTTTGAAAAAACTTCGAATTCATTTTTTATATATTCGAAAGAAAAAGGAACAAATTTCTGTCTTTTGGCTACTTCGGTATTAAGTTTTTGATATCTTTCAATATCATCTACCTTCTCGCTTTTCTCTATGGTAATATCTTGATTTTTTAGCGTCTGGCGGATTAAATAACGGGTGGTTTTCCTCATTTGCATTAAAAGTTCTTCTTCCGAGGAGATAAGATTAAGTTTCCAGCTAGCTTCGTAAGCTGAAGCATGCATGGGAGATTGTCTAAAATCGAGACTCTTTAAAATGTTTTGATTCTCTTCATTGCGCTGCCATAAGGGATTCATTCGAATAAAACTTGCCCCTTCCTCTTTCCCGATTTTCTTTAATTCTCCTAAAAGAATTTGGAGTATTTCTTTTCTATTATTCTCCCGACTGACCACTGGTCCGTGCTGGATTAAAAGAAAAGTTCCTCTTTTGGCTATTATCTTCGATACCAAACTTGTAGCAATTAATTTCCCCCCATTGAATATGCCCATTCTCCAGATTTTATTCCCCATTAATTTATTAAACTCTCCCCAATTCCAAGAACTCAAAAAAGTTTTTTCTTCACATCCTGAAAGAAAATCCTCCCAAATATTTTTATTATTTATTTCTTTAATCTCCATTTCTTTATAAAATCTACGATTTTTTGAGCTTCTTTTTGAGAAATATTAATATGGGTTGGCAGATTTAAAACTTCTTTTGCTAATTTTTCAGCTTTTAGGCAAGAACCTAATTTATATTCTACTTTATCTAATCTTGTATCGCGGGGAGCAATGGGAGTTGTGTACCAATCCCCTATTAAAAGGTTCTCTTTCCAGGCTTTTTTAATTATCTGATGAGCTTTGGGGTGTTTCACTGAAAATCTTAAGTAGATATGATTGTCATCTAAATTAATATTTAATTTTTCAGCGTAAAACCTGGCAATCTCTTTCCGGTGATTATTAAATCTTTCTAATTTTTTAAATTGATTTAAGGCAAGAATAGCTAGGGCATTGGGGAGTCGTTTGGGGAAATAAGCTGGTTTTCTTCCTCTTTTTTCTTTCCAATGGACAGCCTTGGAAAGAATATGAAGCCATTGAAATAAAATTAATAGATATTTCCCAAAAAATCTATACGTTGGCAAGATTAACCAGCTCATTAAAACTGGATGCAGTAACTGCTGTTTTATCCAATAACAAGAAGGATAGCCAATTTTTTCTTGGAAATCTTTTATTTTTTTAGCTAATTCCTCATCATTAGTTACCACCATTCCACCATAAACAGACGAAATTACTTTATCTCGGGAAAAACTGAAAAAAGCTGCCTTGCCAAATGTGCCTATTTTTCTTCCCTGGTAAGTAGCGCCTAAAGAATGAGCACAATCTTCAATCAAAATTAGATTATTTTCTTGGCAGTTTGCTAAAATCTCATCCATATCAGCCGGCAAACCAAAAGTATGCTGAACTATTAACATTCTACTCTTTTTAGTGATTTTCCTTTTTAAATCTTCGATATCAATATTGTATGTGTTTTCATCTATATCAACATAAATAGGTTTCAACCCTGCCCAGATAATCGGATTAGCTACGGCATTACAAGTAAAAGCCTGAAGTAAAACTTCATCATCTTTGTTTAAATTCAAACTTTTTAAGCCAGCTAAAAAAGCCGACCTACCACTGTTAAAAGAAACCGCATATTTCACACCTAAATATTTCTTAAATTCTTCTTCTAATTTTTCAGCTGCTCTTCCTTTTTTCCATTGCCAGCACTGAAATATCAATTTCAAAGCCAATCGAACATCGTCTTTTTCAGTATTTGGCGATAGAGATATTGAAATTGGTTTAAACATTTAATAGTTTGATTAATTGCCGCTGAGTAAAACTTTCCTTGCCTCCTTCTAAAAGAATAATGTCTCCTACTTGGTTAAATTCTTTCAATTTTTTGAAAATCTCATTTGGATCAGCCATAAACACTACTTTGTCCCTGGCTACAGCTTTAATCTCTTTAAGCCTGTCTCCTGTTGTAATTATTGCTAAGTCACAAACTTCATTAATTTTCCTGCCTATTCTTTGGTGAACTTCGCTTGCCGCTTTTCCCAATTCAATCAGGCAAGGCATGACAATTACTAGCCTGCCCTGAGCTTGTCGAAGGGTTTTAAGATGCTCCAAATGAGCAATCACCCCATCGGGATTGGCTGAATAAGTAGCATCAATAATATTTAAACCGTTGATCCCTTTTTTTACCTGCAGCCAAGGTTCAATTCTTTGACGGCCCCTGGCAATTTCTTCCTGACTTATTCCTAATTCCTTGGCAATAGCTATAGCCCCCAAAATATTCTCTTCTCCGGGAAAATTAGCTTCTTGACCATAGAGTATTTTTTTGATTTTTGTTTTCTGAAAAAGGCCTAAGCAATAGTTATTCTTCGCGTTAAAGAAAGCTATTCCATCATTTGGTAAAGATTCTATCAGCTCAAACTTTGCCCTAATAATGTTTTCCTGAGAACCGAATAAAGACAAATGTTGCTGATTGATACCCGTTAAGATACCTATCTTTGGCTTAACAATATTGCAAATAGCTTTAATTTCTCCTCTTTTATAAGCCGCCATTTCGCAAATAAAAATTTGATGTTCTTTTTTTAATTTCTTAAGCACAGTTCCTGCCACACCAATTTCAGTATTAACATTACCTTCTGTTTTTAAAACATTGAACTTCCCAGAAAGAAACTCAAAAAGAAGTTCTTTGGTTGAACTTTTCCCAAAAGAACCGGTAATACCAATAACGATGAGATTTTTGAATCTTTCCCTTTTCTTCTTAGCTTTCAAAAATATGTATCTTTTAGCAAAGAAAGTTGGGATTTGGATAAATTGAAGCGAAAGAAAGACAAAAAGAGGAAAGAATATCTCAAAAATTAGAATAAATCTTAAAGCATCAGAAAAGAAAATCACGAATAGTCCAGCCAGAAACAACCAAACCAAACCGAGAAAAACAATCATTTTCTTGGTAAATTTCGGGGATCTCCATCTTTTTCTAGCTAATAAAATTAAAGGGCGGAGACCAAAAAATAGATATAAGAGAAAAACAAAAATTAAGAAATATTGTCCCAGAATTCCTTCCGTTAAAACTAATATCAAGGCAATTAAGGAAATCTTTGGGAAAATAATTATTTTATTCCTTCCAACCTCTTCTGAAAACCTATCCAGCCTGTATTCTTTCAATTGCCAAAGATAAAGAGAATAAAATATCCTCTGCTGGATGTGGAGAAACCAAAAGAAAATGGAAAAAATTAACAAAGCGTTCATTTTAATATTTTTCTTAAAATCCTATAAGCCTTGCACCATTTATCATTGAAAACAATTTCTTTCCCTGGTCCATATTCAAACTCCCATCCACCAAAGCTCTTTTTTAGGTAAGTCACTCCTGGCCACTTCTTCTCGTCAATTCCCCACATATCAAATTCCCTACAATCTCTCTTTTTGCCTTCCAAAATTGTCTTCCAGCGCAAAAAATAGGGTGCTTTTAAGGCCCTGTATTTGTAGTCAAAGCCAGTATGAAGTGAAGTTACTCTTTCGCCAAAAAAGATAATAACACTTGCCACAATGATCTTTCCTTCATATTCAGCCAAAAGCAACTCTGTCTTAAGGCAATTCCCTTGAATCTCTAAAAGCTTCTTGTAGTAATCTTCTGGATAAGAGTGAAAGGCCTGCCTTTCTTTTGTTTTTTTAAGCAACTCATAAAAAACATCTGAATATCTATCCAATATTTTAACTTTCACCCCTTTCTCCCCGGCCAACTTTATATTATATCTTGTCCTTTTCCGAAAACTCATCAATAGCTCTTTTTCTGGCTTATCAATCCCAAGAATAAGAGTTTTTTGCGGCTGGACTCTTTTTATTGAATCTTGGAAATCAAACTCAGGAATCTCAGACAAGGGAGAAACAGGTTCTATCCGCAGAAAAATTACTCCCTCTTCTTTGGCTAGGCCCTGTATCTTTTCCAGAAAATACTTAAGAGCTTTGAAATTTTCTTCTAAAGAATTATTGGGATTGAAAGTCGGGCCGTAAGGAATGTAGAAATAATACTTTAAAAAAACCTTATTTTTTATAATCTGGGCCTGTAGCAAAATCTTCTTCCCCTCTGTTACTTTTGCCCTCCAAACTTTTTTTGAAAACTGCTCCTGGAAATTTCCCCATTCAAAAGATTGGAGAAAACTTCCTTTGTTTTCAATTAAAAACTTATCCCAATTTCCCTCTTCTTCTTCTTTTATAAAATTTAGTTCCATCACTTAAAGAAGCCCATTATTATCTTTGATAGCCCTTCTGGTGCCTCAAGGTGCGGACTATGACCAACGTCAGGCAGAACTTTTAATTCTGAATCTTTAATATTTTCTTTAAAAATATAGCCATATTTTAAGGGCACCATTTTATCTATCTCACCCCAAACAATTAAAGTTTTCACCTTGATTTTAGATAAATCTGGCAATAAGTCTTCATTAAAAATCTTCTTAATTGTTTCCCTCATCACACCATTAGCTTTAACGTAATCCTTGTTCCTCAAGAAAAGATAAAAAAGATTCCTAGCTGAATCTTTAAATCTGGTCAAACGTTTGGGGGTAAAAATAGCATTGCCAATTCTAGCTAACCAAAAAATCATATGCGTTTTTGGGCTGAGTTTTGGTTTGATACCAGCTGAATCGCAAAGAATTAATTTTTTTATTTTCTCAGGATATTGAGTGGCAAATTTAATAGAAATTCTACCGCCAAAGGAGTGACCTAAAAGAAAAAATCTGTCTAATCCTAATTTTTGGGTAAAATTTAAAATAAGATTAGCATAATCCCCTATATCCCAAGGATCTGGCGGCGGTGGAGTTTTACCAAAACCAGGAAAATCAGGACAAATTACTTTATAGCCCTGCTCTGAGATAATTTTCTGAACTTTAAGCCAGGAATCAGAAGCCCCTCCCCAGCCATGTAAAACCAAAATCGCAGGACCCTCTCCTGCAATTTTATAATTAATTTCCAAACCATTAATTATAGTTTTTTCTTCCTTCATATTTTTGAGCTTCAGCGAAAAGATATAAGAATCTTGCGAAAGCAAGGTTCGTCATTTAATCACCTTGAAATTTGTATATTTTTGCAAAGCTTGAGGCACCATTATACTTCCATCTTTTTGCTGATAGTTTTCAATAATAGCAATTAATGTTCTGCCGATAGCAAAGGCAGTGCCATTTAAAGTATGGACAAAATTTAATTTACCTGATTTATCTTTATAACGAATACTCAATCTCCTGGCCTGGAAATCAGTACAGCTTGAAGCAGAATGGGTCTCTCGATATTGATTTTGACCTGGTAGCCAAGCTTCAATATCATATTTAGCTACTTGAGGAAATGCAAGGTCAGCGGTACACATTTGAATTACTCGGTAAGGAATTTTCAAGGCTTTCATTAATTTTTCTTCCATTGACAATAAAAACTGATGTTCTTTTTTTGATTTTTCTGGATGACAAAAACTAAACATCTCCACTTTATCAAATTGATGGACCCTTAAAATGCCCTTGGTGTCTTTTCCATAAGCGCCAGCTTCTCTCCTGAAACAAGTAGAAAAACCAACGTATCTGCGGGGCAAATCCTTTTCTTCAAAAACTTCGCCTGCATGCATTACCCCTATTGATTGTTCAGAGGTACCAATAAGATATAAGTCGTCTTTTGGCAGATAATAAGCATCTTCTTTGTCTGCTTGTTCTAGATATCCCATCCCTTCGGCCATTTTTGATTTAAGCATAACCGGAGGAATTATTGGTACGAAGCCTTGTTTGACCAAAGTGTCAAAAGCAAGATTAATTAAAGCAAATTCAAGTAAGACTACCTCCTTTTTGATATAGCCAAATCTAGTCCCAGCCACTTTAGCTGCCCTTTCTACGTCAATCAAATCTAACCTTTCGGCAAGCTCAAGATAATCTTTTGGTTTAAAGCTAAATTTTGGCTTCTTTCCCTCCTCTCTCAGAACGACGTTATCTTTCTCATCCTTGCCTACTGGAACTTCACCTAGAGGTAAATTGGGGACCTGAAGCATTAAAGAACTAAGTTCTTTTTCAATTTTTTCCAATCCCGGCTCTATTTTCTTAATCTCAGCTTTTAATTTCTGGGCTTCTTCAATCTTATCCTTGCCAAGTTTATTTTGCTTTGCTTTTAAACTTTCCACTCTCTGAAGATATTCTCTTCTTTTTTTATCTAAGGCTAAAAGTTTATCAATATCAACCTTGACTCCTTTTTTTTGAGCTCCTTCTTTTACTTTATCTGGGTTTTCTCTTATAAATTTTATGTCGAGCATAAATTTATTTATACGAGATAAGAGAATCTGTAAAACAGATCCTCGCCTCAAGCATATTACTTGGGTCGCATCGTCGGGAATAATATTACTTCTCTTAAGCTGTGGGAATCAGTCAGCAAAGCAACCAATCTATCAATTCCCATACCAAAGCCAGCAGCTGGCGGCATGCCATATTCCAAGGCTTCAATAAAATCTTTATCCATTCTCTGAGCTTCTTCAAGACCCTGCTTGAAAAGTTCTTCCTGTTCTTCAAATCTCTTTCTCTGTTCTATTGGGTCATTGAGCTCGGAGAAAGCATTAACTAATTCCCAGCCCCCGGCCACTAATTGAAAATTGGCTAATTTAGCTGGGTCTTTTTCAAGCGCCTTGGCTAAAGGAAAAGCTCCTAAGGGATGATTTATAACAAAGGTTGGTTGTAAAATTTTGGGCAGGCAGTATTTCTTATAAATTTCATCAGCCACCTCTGACTTTCCCATTGTTTTTTCAACTTTTATCCCTAGTTTTTTTGCTTCTTTTATCAAAGTT
>SDBU01001720.1_pt1 | contig 30417 bp, 46 predicted proteins | sample 2277071 | NCBI WGS metagenome assembly SDBU01 (sample SAMN10397929, study PRJNA504765) | marine sediment metagenome | isolation source: marine sediment core GS08_GC12, 126 cmbsf | place: Arctic Ocean: Gakkel Ridge, Loki's castle | collected 2008 | reverse complement strand
AGTTTCAGTTTATAGGAATTCAAAAAGGTAAAAAGGTTTATTACCTCTATAATTGTCAGATTTGCCATACGACCCGAGCCATAAAAATCAAGAAAAGAGCATTGGTTGTATAGTTCAGAAGGTTTTTGTATAGGTTAGCGGTGGTACGGATAAGCAATATTTGGAATAATAAAGTTGTCTCCAATTAAAAAAGGCTCGGGGAAGTGCTGAATAAACTTTACTTCCCCAGCCTTATACTTTTATGTTCAATATATTTAATTTTATCAGAAACTTATTCAGAAAAAAGGAAACAATTATTTCAGATGATCCTGGCTTGATAGCTTCGCCAGTTGATTACCGGGATGTATCTTTGGGTGCGGTCAAAAAGAAATTCACACCCCTGCCCGAGAAATATAGGATTCCCTATATTTTGGATGTTAAGCACCAAGGATACAAGCCTCATTGCGTAGGATATTCCTGTGCCACTCTTAAGGAATTTTTAGAGAGAAGAGAGAGAAACTTTATCAACTTTGACGGTGATTGGATATATAAAAAATGTAAAGAGATAGACGGAATGCCAAACTTACAAGGAACTTTTTTTAGGGCCGGCCTCGAGGTCTTGCAGAAATTCGGAGCCAAGCCATTGGGAGGAAAAGAGGAAGATGCTTATAAATACAGAATAGGTGGGTATGCAAGGGTGGATTGCGACTTTAAATCTCTCAAGCAGGCAATATATGAATGTGGTGCGATCCTGATCGGATTCATTGGATCTAACGGGGGATGGAAAACCGCTTTTATACGAAAGCCGAGATCGGGAGAGAGAAAGTGGGGACATGCCACGACAGGAATCGGATACGAGGTAACTTATATCAATGGCCAGAATAGTTTTGGAGAAAGCTGGGGAGACAAAGGACTGTTTTATTTCACCAAAAAATACAACCCGATTGAGGCCTGGGCACCTCTCACGGATCTTCCCAATAATTGGAAAGAGCTTTTAGGAAAAGACAAACCAAAACCAACCTACTTTTTTAAAAACAATCTATATTATGCTTTGAAAGGAGAGGAGATAAAGATATTGCAGGATTGCCTTAAATATCTGGGTTGCTTCCCAAAGGACATAGAAAGCACTGGTAATTTTTATAGTGTTACATTTAAAGCCGTGAAATTGTTTCAATCAAGATATGGAATTCCCAATACCGGATTTGTGGGAATTTTAACAAGGGCAAAGCTCAATGAGTTATTTGCTTAATAAAGTAGTCAGTTAGTCGAACTGGCTTAAATTATCAACTTAAACGAGCTTGAAGGGAGTTTTAAGCGATTCCCTTGGGCTAAAGGTATGATGAGACCAGAAAACAAAGAGATCCTTATAACACGGACAAAATCTTTCTTTTGGAGATTAGGAGCTTATGTCGTAGTGGCAATTCTGAATTTTATCGCAGAGAATATCGGCTTATTTGAATTACCGCCATTGATTGTTATGCTTGTTGCTTTGGTTTGCGGAGAGGTTACCAAATATCTTAATATGAATTTGCCAAAATTAAAAAGGAGAAAAGAAGAAGCATAAAGGTCGGAATAATCAACTTTTAAATTCTAAAAAAATTATGCCAGAAGAAATAAAAAATAGATCTCCGGAAGAAGATATTCCTGAAACTCCCAAAGAGGAAGCAGAAAAACCTGAAAAAAAACCCGAGGAAACTGAAGAAGGAGAAAATCCTAAAGAAACTACTCCCGAAGAGGGAGAAGGAACTCCTAAAACCGAAAGGGAACGGAAAGGAGAAACTGAATCCGAGGCCGGAGAAGAAGGCGGGGAAGAAAAGCCCGGTGGTGAGGGAGAAGAAAATGAGTAGAAAAGATAGGACCCGGCGCCGTAAAAAGAGGCTTGGAAAAAGAAAACAAAAAACCGCCTTCTTGGCGGTTTTTTGTTTGGGCTTGACAAACTCTTTGGCTTTTGGCAAAGTTGCTTATCAGTAAAATTAAATAAAATCTACGAACTGTTTATATCCTTTTAGGATGCCTCGCAAAGCGGGGGCTTGCGGATAAGCAATTCAATGACGAGGTTGACAAATCTTTTATTTGTGTTATCTTAATTTGGCCATCCATTGAAACTGCAAAGCCCGCAAGCTGAGCAGGAGTAGGTGGGTGGTTTTTTTTATGTTATTTTCAGAAGCCATAAAAAAATTTAATAATTGGAAATACTTAAAAGTAAAAAAAACAACAATTCAGGGATATGATTTGTCTTTGAGAAATCTCTGTATCTTTTTAAGGGATTGCGAAATGGAGGATATAATGTTGGAGCAGATACTGGAGTATCTTCATTGGGTGGTGAGAATGGGATTTAAAGCAAATACTTTAGAGAAAAAGATTTTGGCTTTCAGAGAATTCTTTGAGTTTTTCAGAAGGCAGGGATATGAGGTTATTGATTGGCACTTAATTCCGATGCCAAGAAAGGAATTTGTTATTCCGCGAGTGGCGACAAAAGAAGATTACAGAAAACTAATAAATATAATTCCCCGAGACACAAACACTTATTATCATATAAGAAACCTTGCGATGATAAATGTATTATGGGATTCTGGTGCGAGATTGGGAGAGTTAATCTCTTTGGATCTTCCCGATGTTAATTTAAAAGAACAAAAGGCAGTTATCAAAACAGAAAAAACAAGAGGGCTAAAACCATTCAGGCAGATATTCTGGAAAAAGGAAGCAAATAACAATCTGCTTAAATGGGTTGAGCGGAGGACGGCCCTCTGCCAAGAAATGCCATTTGAAGAATCTGAGGCGTTGTTTGTCGGGACCAAAGGCGGTTGCGCGGTTAAGAGAACAGTAATGAAAAGATTAGATGTTGGGGCGGCCGGGGAAGTAATGAGAAAATACTCAAACAAAGCGGGCTTGCCTTATGTCTTAAATGCTCATTCCTTTAGGCATCATAAGGGCCACGAAATGGCAAAGCTCGGAATGAATAATTCTGGAATTTCTAACATCTTAGGACACTCATCTTTGGCAAGCTCTTTTCCTTATACATCCTTAAGCGGTAAGGAATTGGAGGAAATTTACAGGGGATTTTTTGGGAAATAGGGCTGTGGAAAACTTGTGGGAAAAGGTGGTTGACAAGGGTGTTGGCTTGTAATAGAATAAAAATAGAAGTGAAAAACTATGAAAAATACAAACTTCAAATTTATAATACCTTGGAAGGAACTATGTCCTAAATGTCATACGATTTTGAAAGAAAGAAAGAAAGAACAATTAAGAGTAAAGAATCGTTTGTGGATGGCGATACATAGAGCACAAAATAAAACCCATAGCTAATTTTAGTTATGGATTTTTTGTTTTTTTGATAATTGAATAGAAACAAATCATTTTCAGCGAATTATTTTAGCGATGGGTACGACAATGAGTATGGATACGCTTGTAGGTTGGCGGAGTTCGCCAGCTATATAGGACATAGAATTTAAAATATATTTACCCGGGTAAAGTAAGCTCGCTGAAAAACAGCGAGCTTTTTAGTTATTTGGAAAAGGTCGGGGTTCGCTGAAATTAACAAAACTTAAAAACCATTAGAATTATGAAATTCAAAATTAAAAAAGAAGACGAAGAAAAAAAAGAACCAGAAATAGAGCTTTGGCTTGAGAAGGCTAATGATGGGATTATTTATCTAATAGCAAGTGATGGGACAAATACCGAAGTTCTTATGACATTTAAAGATGGTATGTTTTACAGATATAAAGCTAAAGAATTAAAAGGACTTGAAACTGATGCCTGTGGAAAAATAAAAGAAGAAGGTTGATGGTGAATTAAAATTATGAAAACAAAAGAAGAATTTATAGATTCAATCCCAGCAATTAAAAGAAGGAAAGAATGTATGGGTTGCGGAAACATGTTCTATCAAGGAATAGAAAATCAATCTCTGTGTCAGGATTGTTTGGATGAAGCCGAGGCAATAGAAAGTAAGGCAGGAGAAATAAGAGATAAGGAATTAGAGAGGAGAGAAAAAGAGAGGGTAGAGGCACATTAAAATTATAAACTAAAATTGTTTGCTCTCTTGAGGGCTGGAGTTCTGAAAAGGGGTGATGAGTTTTTTCTGCAAAGAATTTTACTCATTACTATAATTCACATAATTATGCTTCAGCTCTCAAGAGACATTAAAAAGATGGCTAAAAAGAAAACTAAAGCAATAGTTAAAAAAGAGAGCAAAACTCTTATGTGGGCTGGTGCTCAAAAACTGATGAGTAGGCCCACAAACCAAGAAGAGAAACGGGCAAGAAACATTGTGATGCTGACCGCAAAATCATTGGGAATCTCACCATTCGGAGTAACTCTTTATGCCAGTTTGCCTTATATCAATAAATTGGGACTGAAGCAAAAACAAGAGCAATATCAACGAACAAGTAAATTGATTTATATCTGGATACATTACGCAAAGGATGACAATGAAAAGGCGATTTGTCAGGCAAAATTGATAGATGGGTCAAAAGACCTATGCGACTGGGTGGTGGGAGAATGTTCGCCCTCGACTATGAAGATGAAGACTTTAACTGGATACCAAAACCATATGGCCCAGACTCGGGCCAGAAACAGGGCAATTTTGGAAACATACGGAGTAAAAATGCACGAAGAGATGATGACTAATATTGAGAAAATGGTAAGGGCCAAGCAACTAAGCGAGCAAGATGCAAGTCAGATAGGTAATGCTATTACAACTTCGATAGAAGAGATACAACAAAATGGGAGAAAAAACCAAACTAAAATATTTTCAGAGAAGAAAGTAGAAATTATCCTTGCCGGGCCAAAAGAAAAACAACTTATTGAAAAATACTGTAGGGAATTGGGAGCTACGGATCCTGATAAAGCCTATGACCTTGTTAAGAAGCTGACAGGGTTTGAGCTGAATTTTGAAAGGTTGACCAAGACGGCATCATTAACAATAATCGCTGCTCTGCTTCAGAAGCAGATAGCCAAGAGAAATGGAAAAAAGAATTAAACTTTATAAAGGAAAGATCACAATCCTGTTTGATGAGGAAAAGCACCGATTTAAACATTTAGACGGAACTCCGATTGATAGTGTAACTTCTGCCACGGGAAAACTTGATAAGTCGAGGCCTCTAACCCGGTGGGCTACAAGGGTAATGGGCGAAAGAATGCTTTACAATCTCGGAGTAGTTCCTGAAGGACACTTTAGCGAGAACAACGAGGAGAACAAAAAGCAATGGTTGGAAATTCCAAATATCATAGATGAACATATTTTAAAAGAGAAGGAAGAGAATGAGGAATTTGATGATTGGTTGGTTAGTATAAAAAGTGTTTTTGATACAATATTGGCCGGAAAGATAGAACACTCAAAAAGAAAAGTTGCTGCGGCTGATATTGGAACCGAAATCCATAAGTTGATTGAGAAATGGATTAAAGGTAAAAAGGTTGAGATTCCTGACGATGAGAGAATAAGAAATGGATATATAGCTTTTCTAAAATTTGTCAAAGAGAATAAGAACCTGAAGATTACATCGAGTGAACAGTTTATTTATAGCAAAAAATACGATTATGCCGGGATTAAAGATTGGGACGCAGTAGAGGATAAAATGCTCGTGATAGGGGACAACAAGAGCTCTAAGGGGATTTATAGCGACATGAGGTATCAACTGGCCGGCTATTGGAATGCCAGCGAGGAGGAAAGCGGAAAGAGATACGAAAAAGGATACATAGCGAAATTCGGAAAATATGACGGAGAGTTTGATCTCTTGGAGATCCCGAGAAAAGAATACAAGAAAGATTTTAAGGCATTCCTGGGGCTATTGGATACCAGAAGGAGAGAGAAAGAGCTTGGTAATTGGTAATATGACTGGCTTAATCACCGAAAAACAACTGAAATATCTTAATATCTTACTGGTTGAGAATTTAGGAGAGCAATACCGCAAGACCTATTTAAAGATTTTCTGGAATGTTGATAGCTCGAAGGATCTGACCAAGGAGCAGGCCCATCAGATAATAGAGATGTTTATTGACGAGAACCCGGAGAGAGAAAAGAATAAAGCAGTTGCCCTTAACAAGATTTACGAGGCATTGGGCCAGAGAAAATTATTTGACTGGATTGTAGATTAAAAAACTTATACCTACTTATACCTACGAGCCGGCGGTTTCCCAATCAATCGCTCCGGGCAGAACAAAATTGAGGTTTTTCTTATATTTCCCCTCATCCAAAATCTGCCTTTGAAATTATGGAAAACGAAAAAGAACAATTAAAATTCCCGGGGTTTCCCGAGAAACCAGAGGAGAACTATTGGCAATACCCTCGCATTTGTAATGGCTGGTGGCATTTATTATCAGGAAGCGAGCAGAAAGTTTTGGATTATATTTTAAGGCATACTTGGGGATACGGCAAAACTTCAGATAAAATATCTATCTCTCAATTTATCAGAGGAATGTTCAATAAAACGACTGGGGAGTGGGTAGATAGAGGAACTGGCATCAAAAATAGGAATGTGATTATAAAAGCTATTAGAAAATTAGAAAAGTTAGGATTTGTAAAAACAAGTCGGGAAGAAGGAAAAGTTACAGAAATTGCTTTAATTAAAAAGAAAGAAGAAAAATCAGAGTATTTTATTCCAGGAACGGGGAAAATAAATAACCAGTAACCGTCGGTTACTCACAATATATATTGTAATATCTTCTATTGTGGGTAACCAACGGTAACCACCGACCAGTAACAAATGGTAACCAGTTGACTATGAAACTAAATTTAGGTTCAATTCAAATACCGATTAACTCAGCGACCAAAACATTTGCAATCTTGGCCAAAAGGGGAGCGGGCAAAACATATACTGCTGGTGTTATGGCGGAAGAATTCTTTAAGTGCGGCATTCCGTTCGTTATATTTGACCCGATTGATGTTTGGTGGGGATTACGGCTAAACAAAAATGGAAAAGATAAGGGGTTGCCGGTGGTAGTTTTTGGAATAAAGCACGCTGATATTCTCTTGGATAGAGAGATGGGCAGGAAAATTGCCCAAGCCATTGTTAAAGAAAATATTTCTTGTGTTATCTCTACCTTTGGAATGCCGAAAGTTGGTCAAAGACATTTGATTGCCGAATTTGCTGAAGAAATTTTAAATATTAATAATACTCCTCGCCATATCTTTATTGAAGAGGCCCACGAATTTGTGCCTCAAAGGGTATTTGGCGGACTTGGGAAAACCTTTAATAATGTGAGTAATTTAGTGGTAATGGGTAGAAATAGGGGTTTAGGGGTTACCCTGATTAATCAGAGGGCAGCTACTATTAACAAAGATGTTCTTACTCAACTGGATACTTTATTAGCATTCCAAAATATAAGTCCCCAGGATAGAAAAGCGCTTAAAGAATGGGTAGAGGCACACGCAGCCGAAGGTGATTTTGAAAAGTTTTTTAAATCTTTACCTTCTTTGCCTACTGGAGAGGGTTGGGTCTGGTCGCCTGAATTTCTTGGCATTTTTAAGAAAATAAAAATTAGAGAAAGAGAAACCTTTCATCCTGATAGAGAAAAGGCCGGTGAGTTTGTGATACCTCAGCTTGACCAGATTGATGTTCAAAGTTTTATATCAAAATTTTCTCAAGGACAGAAACAAGAGCAAAAAAAAGAAGAGCCAAAATTAGAGGCTGAAAAACCATTAAAGATAAAAGAGGAGGATCTATTGAAAGAAGTAGCGAAGCAAGAGGCAATTATTGAAGTGAAGAATGAATATGAAAGCCAATTAGTAGGCAAAGATATTCTTATAAATAAATTGAAAAGTAAGCTTCATCAAATCAATGTGCTTTCTGGGGAAATTTCGGAAAGCGAGGACTTAAATGAATCTCCTCCTGGCGGTATTGGTATAAAAAATGAAACTAATCTAATGTTGGAAAAGCTCGGCGGGATGCCCAAAAAGATATATGAGGTTTTGTTAAAACACCCAACGGGTTTAACGAGAAGACAGATTGGCCTGATGACTGGCTATTCTCCTACTTCTGGAAGTTTCAGCAATGCTATTTCAAAATTGGGAACAATGGGGCTTATCAAAAAAGAAGGCGAAGTTTATAAAGTTTTATTAAAATGACAAGATCAAATAATACGATGAAAAAATTACAAGAGATAAATGCGTGGGCAGTAGTTTGTCATCCAAGTATTAAATTGCCACCTTATATCGGAGACGCCGATTGTGCTTTGTTGTTTGGTGTTGGTTGTGGCTTTACAGAAGCCCTGGGTATTTTTGAGAATTATCAGAGAGCAAGAAGCCATCTCATTCGTTCAAAGAGAAATGGAGTTAAAGTTCGGCAAGAATTAGTAAAAGTTAAAATAATTCCTTATTAAAACTATGCAAGAAGATAATTTTAAAGAAAAGATAATTGAGATATTAAAAGACCACGGAATTAAATATGATGAAGCAACTGATGATTGGTGGTTTACTAATAAAGAGTTAAGTAGTTTGCAATCGTGGGGAAAATTAGGCGAAATACCAAACGAAATTACCAAAGCCACCGATCAAGAAATAGGAAAACGGCTCAAAGAACTTGGAGTCGGTATCACTAATTGTAAAAAATGTGGCAAGGAAATAGTTTTTCTAAAGACAAAAGCGGGAAACCTAATGCCGGCGTGTCTAAATCTCAAGTCTCATTTTATTGACTGCCCCGGCGCAAAAGAGTTTAGAAAAGGTCATATTATTAACTAATTAACTAAAAATTTTATGTCAGACCAAATTATACACGAGTATCACGGCCAAAAAATAAGTTTTGACGAACGCCGGGAAGAGTGGAAGGTAGTAATGGATGAAAAAGAGCAATACCACAAGAATTTGAAGGTTATTAAAAACTACATAGATAGTAGAAACAAGAAGAAGTTTGATCGTGTTCCGGTTTTTGTAGAAAAGGGTAGTTCTTATAGTTCTCATTTTAACCAAGAACACGGATACGAGAAAGCAGTAATAACTTCAGTCGGGGTTGATGGCACTATCTTTGTTGTGAGACAAGGCACGAAATACGCAGAGCATTGCGGAACGGCCTATATCCAAGATGCCAAAAATAAAAAACTGATTGAGGAGATAGTAACTTTACATAAAGCGCGCAATGAGGCAGATAAAAAACTCCGCGCTGCCAAAGATAAGCTCGTTGAGGTTGATTTTGATGCGCTTCGTAAGAAGGCATTGAGTGAATAAACTATGAACTACTACATAGATCCAAAAACAGATGACTTGATTATTTATGATCCCGAGGAAAACGAGATCCGGGTGGTTAAACTTATTGAGGAAACGGAATACGAAGAAGAGAACAAGGAGACCGGACCCGAACCAGCACCAAAGAAACCAGAAGAAAAGAAGACCCGGCCATGTAAAATAGACGACAAGACGATCGGAAAGATTAGATCTATGAGAAGGCAGGGTCTTTCAAGAAAAGATATTGTTGTCAAACTTGGAATATCTTATATGACGGTTCATAAATATTTACAAGATTATGACGATGGGAAATTGGAAGCATCAAAACCTGACTCTTCTCCAAAAGACAAGGGAGGGTTTAAAGAATTTCCAGCAGAAGAAAATCAAAGAGAAAATGAGGATGATGCCGAGAAAGGTGAGGAATAATTCTAAAAAATTAAAATAATCTATGCTAACAAAAGGGCAAAAAGCAGAAATCAAAGATTTATATGACGGGAGTTATGGAAGCGTGAGAGAGTTAGCTGAAATTTTTGGGGTTGGGGAAAGCTTTATTCGTTATACTGTCAACTATAAAGGATACAGGGAATGGCATATCAATCGGACAAAAGAATGGAAAAAGAAAAATCCAGAAAAGGCTCGTATGATGTCTACAAAAGCCAGTAAAAAATGGAGAGATAAAAATCGGGAGAAATATAGAGCTTATTACAAAAAGCGTTATTGGAAAGACCCAGAAAAATACAGGGCTTTAAATAGAAAATCTTATTATAAAAGAAAATTAAAATAATCTATCTTAAAAATATGGAATTACTAGATTTAATCCAAAGTATCCAAAACAATTTATTCAGATTTTTAATAGTTTTAGTAGTAGCTCAAGCCATTGTTAGAATGGTTTTGGCGTGGGTAAATAGAAAATAATTATGAAGAGAGAGATAAAAGAGAGTATATTTCAACCTCAAAGAGAAGTAAGTTTCTTTCTGCGACTTCATCGGCACTTACCAGATAAAATTTGTGATGGTGCTCTTATGTTCACTTGTGATTACAGAAAAGATGGCAAGCCAATAAATATAGAGAATGATTATGTGGAGAAACTTCAGAAAGACCCAGATTTTCGGCAAAAAGAAAAAGAAGTTTTAGAAGCTCAAAAAATCGGTAGAAAATTATTTAAAATCTTAATAAAATAAAACCCGGTGTTATGGGAACGGGGAAGTAAGATGGGAAACCCAGATTTAATAATTATAATAAACGGAATAGCATTTCTGATTAAAGGGGTAGATTACGATACTCAAAACGAGGCTGTTTTAAAGATTATTAAGAAATTTGAGGAAAATTGGGAAAAAGTAAGAGCGATAGCAAGGCCGGAGGAGTTAATAAAGGGGTTTGAAAATATTAAAGAGATAAAAGTTTACGAATTAAACGAATTAAACATATAACTTTTTAAGAAATAAAATTATGAAAGAAAAAGAAAAACCAAATTGTTATAAATGTAAATGGCGAGGAGAAGTTCCTGGTTCTGCTCATAGCTGTTGTAACCACTCCAAATGTAAAGGCGGAATTGTTGATAGCCCCCTGATACAATTAGCAAGTATTTTAGGAGGTGTTCGGGGAGGAGTTCCACCATTGCCAACAGGATTAAAAGTAAAAGGTAATCCACACGGGATTAAAAATGGTTGGTTTAATCACCCTCTTAATTTTGACCCTGTTTGGTTAGAGGAATGTGATGGTTTTGAAAAAACTAAAATAAATAGAGGAAATAATTATGAACCAAAAAATAATAAAAGAGTTTGTAGAAAAAGGAGCCAATCTTGAACACGACAGGTGGGCGAGATGGCAAAGTTGGTGTCATAAGATATTGAGAGGGAGTTGCCCATCACCAAAACTTGAGAGGGTTTTAAAACATTGGGATAGACAAATAGCAACTCCTTATTCAGAATTATCGGAGCAAGAAAAAGAAAGCGATAGAAAAGAAACAAGAGATTATATTCCATTATTAGAAAAAGCCCTTAAAGACCAAAGGGAAGAGATATGGAAATGGTCAATAAACAATTATGATAGATTTATGGAAGAGGTTTGGTGTTCATATCGGGGCAAAAAATCTTTTGGCGAATTATTTGAAGAGGAATATGAAAAATCAACCAAGCCCTCGTAGATATAAAAACCCTTTTAAAGAAGTTTAAATAATCTATGAAAAAAGAGAGAATTGTTTTTCACGGAGTTAACAATTTTAAAAAAGCGAAGATGATTTTAAGAGAAGGATTTAAACCGAATACCTATTTTGCTCTACATCTTGAAGATGCTTTAGAATTTGGAGGCATATATATTTTTTATGTAGTATTAAAATGTGATGATAAAAACTGGCAACCCAGACCAAGAAAAGCGATTTCAACTGGCAGAATAACAAGATTGATTTCTATAAATCCAAAGCAATTATATGATGATGATAATGTTAGAGTAAAGTATTTTGGGCGAGGCAGAAAATATCCGTGTCCTAATTGTGGAACAGATGTTGGAAGAGTAAGATTAAGTATTTTTGGTCAACCTGTTAATTCAAAGTGTCCGAAATGTAAAAAAAGTTTTAAAGAATTATTCAAAAAGAAAAACCTTTCTAAAAAAGTTTAAATGAAACTAATCCTACTCGCTATAAGCTGGATAATTCTTTTGATTTTAATGATAGCTTTCTTGCCTTTGTTTATTTTGTTCGGGAAGTTTGGCAAATGGAAAAGGATTATTAGTTTAATGGAGTAAATAATTATGAAAAATAAAAAAGTATTCTGTAAAAAAATTGTGGCAGATAAAGCAGATAAAATAATAATAGAGCTGGTAAAAGAAGTGTCAGAAAAGCGAGCCAAAATAATTGACGATTTTGTCAAAACATACTTTGCGAGCAGATGGGAAGATTATTTTAGTAAACAAAAAAAGATTGATTTTAGGAGAATTGAATTGGTAACACAAACAAAAGAAAACGAGATAGTTTATTTTTGTAGATTAAAGCGGGGAAGATTATCTACCTCTAAATAATTATGCCAAATAAAAACAAATGTATATTCTGTGAAAAAGAGAAACCTAAAAAAGAGATGTTTGGAAAGGATTTTATTTTAGTTCCTTGGATAGATGACCCCACAGATACAAAATCATTTAATAAAATAGCTAAATGTTGTCATCCAAAATGTTTAAAGAGATTTGTTGAACTTAATTCTCAGGCATTAGCAAAGATTTTATTAAGGTTAGTGGAATAATTATGCCAAAAAATAAAACAATAAAAGCGTGGTGTGAAGTTGATAATCACGGCAACATTCAAAAAGAAGCAATCGGGCAATTTGAGATTTACGATAAAAAGAAAAATGGGTCAGAAAATCCGTGGAGAATTGACCGTACCACAAAACTTGTTCCTTGCGGAATTAAAATCTTAAAATCCAAAAATAAAAACCCCGATAAAATTATGGAAGAAGAAATGCCACAAACTCATTTCTCCAGAAAATTACGAGAATTACGAAAGGAAAAAGGATTGTCTTTAACTGATGTTGATAGAGCAACTCATATCTCAAGGGCTTATTTATCTCAATTAGAAAATGGGCAATCAAGACGACCATCATTTGAAATAGTTTGGCGGTTGGCTCAATTTTTTAAAGTAAGACCAGAAGATTTATATTGGGCGGATATGCCTTAAAAATGGCTAACTAACACTTTAACTTAAATAATTATGCCAAATAAAAACAAATGTAGATATGTGGATTTGTCCCAGCAGAAATGAAAAGAAAAAAACAAAGCAGTATCCTAAAAGTATTAAATTATACCACGGAACTGATAGAAAGAATTTAAAATCTATTATGAAAAATGGATTAAAAAGAGGAGGCGATAAGACCTATATTTATACCTCGCCTAAAAAAGAAACAGCAAGAAAATATGGAAATGTAGTTTTAGAAATTGAGGGTAAGGGTTTAGATTTACGAGTATGGGAAACTGACCAAGAAAATCAAATAATGATAATGGGTGATGTTAAACCAGAAAGATTAAAATCAATAGAATGAGAAAGCTTTTAATGTATCCAAAGAAAAACCGCCCTTGAAAAAGAGCGGTAAAATTCTGAATTTTTGACAGGCATTTTCCTGCTTCTTGATATTAAGACGAATAGAGAATAGCTTTATTACACATAGAAATTATTTATATGTCAATAACAAAACCCCCAAATAATGAAATAATTGGAGAAAAATTAGTAATAAGGGAGTATAAGAAATGGGAAAAAAGAAACAAGTTAGTGGCAAAATTACTAAAGAAAAAGATAAATGGAATGCCGATAGAAAGTTTAAAAAAAAGAGAGCTTTTGGATGTGATTAACTTTTTGGAAAGATGATACTCGTAAAAAAAGATGAAAAACATTTGCCCGATTTGTAAAAAGAAAATTAAAAGTGATGAGAGTTTTTCACAAGGCATTGAGGAGGATTTTAAAGTTTGTCATTTATCGTGTTCTATGAAGCCGAGCCGTATGAAGAAATATTATGAACCAGATAAAAAGAAAACAAGGGAAGGCAAAAAAGAGAAGGAAGGAATACGAAAGGAAACGCAACCTGGCCAAGGCAGTCCGGCAGAAAATGAGAAGAGAAGGAATGCCAGTCAAGATAAAGAGAAAAAATAAGGTGTTCTGCAATGAGTGCGCTTATATCAGGAAGAACAAAAAAAGTCAGATAGATTGTTATCACTGCGGGCTTTATGACAGGGACGCATACAATCAAGACGAGTTGTGGGCCTGGGGAAAGTTCAAGGGAAACAGGACCGGGGACTGCACCTATTTCAAAAGAGTAAGTTTGCTAATTTTATTATGGAGAAAATTGTTTGGAAAAACGAAAGAAGGAAGTTAAAGGAATTGAAACCTTTTAAAGGAAACCCAAGGAAAGCAGTAAAGCTAACAAATTAACAAATTTTAAGCGACCAGATTGGACCCTGTGGGATTTACAGGAGCTGACTGGCGGATGTTACTCAACTATGGAAAAAAATAAGCACAACAAACACTTCCTTTTGTTAGTAATGGATAAGTCGAGCGGGAATCTAATAAAAGACATCAAGGACAAGAAGAATAAGATTTTAATGTCCTCACTTTTTGTTTTTGACATCAGGGACTTTATTATTAACCGGAGAGCGAGGAATCTCTACGCCGAAGAAATCTTTGACCAAATAATAAACAAATATGCCAAAGAAGCCAAAAAAACCGAAGAAAAAATCTAAAAAGAAATTAAAGGATGAAGAAGAAAAACATCCCGGGGGTAGGCCGTTGAAGTTTGAATCGGTAGATGAATTACAAAAGAAGTGTGATGAGTATTTTAATAGTTGCTACGAGATTTTTACTGTTAGAGTAAAAACCGGCAGAAAGAAAATGAAAAACGGCAAATATAGAAATAGATATAAGAGAGAAAAGAAACAAAAATTGATTAGACCTTTGACTATCACAGGGCTTGCTTTATCTTTAGATACTAATAGGCAGACCTTAATAAACTACGAAGAAAAGGAGGAGTTTTTTGACACTATAAAAAAGGCAAAGCTAATTTGTGAGAATTTTGCTGAAGAATATCTTTATACGGGTAAAAATGTAGCCGGAGCAATTTTCAATTTAAAAAATAATTATGCATGGAAAGAGGAACAAACACATAAACTAAAAGGTGGTATCTCTTTAACAAAATTATTTTATCAGGCAAAAGATGAATGATGTAGAATTATTTAAAGCATTTCAAAGAAGTCCGATTTTTTTTATTGAGAAAATGTGGGGACTGACCCCTCAACCCCTCAAAAAAGAATATCAAGAAAGGGCAAAGGTAATGGGGTTGAAAGAATTTAAAGTTGATTGGTTTGAACCTTTTGTCAGAGGAAAGCATATAACCTGGCAACAGTGGATCATCTTATTAGCGGTTGAGAAATCGTTAAGGGGAGCGGCCCCAAAAAGAGTTTCAGTAAAGTCAGGTCACGGGATAGGCAAAGATACAGCTCTCTCCTGGTTGATCCTTTGGTATTTGTTTTGTTTTAAAGACGCTCAAGTTCCTTGTACTGCCCCGACATCTGAGCAGATCCACGATATCCTTTGGAAGGAAATCTCTGTATGGCTGCACAGGATGCCGGAAGAGATTCAAGAGAAATATGCTTGGACGGTTGGATACTTGAGAATAACCGAGAGTCCTGAAACTTGGTTTGCCCGGGCAAGAACAGCGAGGAAAGAAAACCCCGAGGCGCTGGCCGGGGTTCACGGGGACTTTGTTTTTTTGGCGGTAGACGAAGCATCGGGAGTTCCGGATGAGATATTCAAACCGGCCGAAGGTGCATTGACAAACGAGAATGTTCTGGCCGTGATGCTTTCAAACCCAAGAAGGTTGATCGGTTATTTTTATGACTCTCACCATTCAGACAAACACAACTGGCAGGGACTTACTTTTGATTCCAACGACAGCCCGATAGTTGATAAAAGATATATTGAGAGGATCATTGAAAAATACGGAAAGGACAGCGATGAGTATAGTTATATGGTGGCAGGGAACTTCCCAAAGGAGGACACGGTTGACAACAAAGGATATGTGCCTCTTTTAATACAGGACGATTTAAAGAAGAAGACTACTGATCCGGAGTTCATCAGCAGGCCGAGGCTCGGGATTGATCCGGCCGGGCAGGGAAGAAACGAGACGTCATGGGTTGCAAGAGATGAGTTCAAGATAAGAGTCATAGCAAAGGAAAAGATAAGCGACGGAAAGGGCATAGCCCAGAAGACACTCACCATAATGGATCTGTTGGGCATTAAAAAAAAGGATGCTCTCAAGGATGTGACGATAGACAGTTTCGGGGAGGGGGTGGAGGCGGTGAAGGAGTTGGCACTCGTTGGGGTCAATGTCACTTCTGTGAACGTTGGGGAAGTGCCGGAGGAGGAGGACTTGGAGGAATGGGAGGACGAGGGAATATATCTCAACAAAAGGGCGATGGCATATACCAGATTCAAGAGGTGGATAAGGAGTGGAGGCGAGTTTGTTGCCCACCCAGACTGGATTAAACTATTAACAATAAGATATCGGAGGGAGCTATCCGGGAAATTGAAGATCATGTCAAAGAAAGAAATGAAGACACTCGGGTTGGGATCTCCCGATGTGCCTGACGGAGGAATGCTCACCTTTGTTAAAAAGGAAACATCAAAAGAACCAAAGCCATACAAACAAAAACCTTATCAGCCAATCTCGAAGTATGAAGGAAGGTAATAAAAAAAGATATATTATCCAGCATAAGGGATGTGGAGGAGTGTTGTGTAAAACAGAAAGTGGTTTGTCTTACAACACTCAAATTAAATGTCCTAAGTGTGGAAAAGTCGTTGAGATTCCCGAAGAAAGTATGACAACCCTTAACAGGGATCCTGCGTTTACTAAAATAAAACTGACAACTAAAAATATAGTGGAAATATTTAAGAACACTCAAGAGAAGTTAGATAGGATGAAGGTTGATAAAAGAAGGAAACAAACTTATCTATATTTTTATAAGGGAAAGAGTTGTTCAATTTATATGCGACCCCGGGAAGCTAAAAAATTCTTTGAGAAATTATAAAGTATAATGTCAGATAAAATAACTACGATTAAAATCTTTGAGGATAAAGAACTTGTTTGGAATGGAGAGATAAAAATAAAAGGCGGAAGTATTACATTTCATTTTGACAATAATGGGCTATTTAGAGAGGCGGAATATAAATATAAAAAGAAAAGAACCAAGAAAACACTTGACAACTCTTTTTGATTTTTGGTAGATTGAATTAACAACTGAATAATTTTTTAATTGCCCTAACTTAACATAAGCGGGCAATCTCAGATTCCGATTTTCTCGGGCTTTGAGATTGCTCGCTTTTTTTATGGAGCATTTACCAAAAAAACTGGCAGATAAGTTGGTTGAAATTGCCCTCAAACAATTTGAGTCAGGATTTAATTTTAAGAAAGTGAGGATGGAGGATATCAGGGAGAACGAAGAGTTTTATTACGGAAGGAAAGTAAAAGTGCCGAAGGGGAGGATTTTTATTCCTCTTCCGGTGATGTCGGGATTCGTTGATACCCTGATGTCAAAGATTGACGATCCGCCGGTAATAACTTACAACTACACGGACTTGGCCGATCTGAAAATCGCTATGAAGACCTCGGCCGCCTGGCAGAAAGAAAGCCATCCCACCCGGGAGAACTGGCCCCAAAAAGACAGATGGGCAAAGAAACTGGCCTGTTTTTCAGGCAGAGCAATCTACAAGATTTTCGCAGAATCAGATCCTCGTTACAAATCACATTTAGAAGTGGTTGATTACGAGGATTTTGTTTGTGAGCCGATGGGAGGAGGGGATTTGGAGAAACATCTCTTTTGCGGACAGGATAATATTTTCAGAACGAAAGCCCAGCTTTTAAAAAATGCCAGAAGCGGACTCTATGATTCGGGCCAGGTCAGGAAGTTAATCAGAGACATCGGGGACGAGACATTTAAAAAGAACGAAGACATTTATTCGGGAAAGAGAAAGAGACTGGAACAATTGGGTCTGAACTTAGAGAGTAACACTTATCACGGCCAGCCGATTTTCAGGTTTATCGAGTGGGTGATGGATTACGAGGGAGAGAAGTATTATCTCTTGTTCGACTGGTTCACCAAGAACTGGGTGAGGGCCCATAAGTTAAAGGATATTTTTGAATCAAAACTTATACCCTGGGAATCCTGGGCAACCCATGAGGACGCATTTGTGTTCTGGTCAAAGGCGCCTTGCGACGATGTCAGACCGGCAGCCGATAGCATAGATACTTTGTTCAGCCAAGTCATTGAGAACAGAAACAAGAAGAATTTAGGTCAGAGGGCTTATGACCCCGATATATTTCCTGACCCCTCGGAATTGGAATGGAGGCCGAATGGACTGGTCAGGGCAACCGCCATGAAGAAAAACAAAACTATCAGGGAAGGAATTTATGAGTTTCAGGTGGGAGACATAACGAACACGATTGACTTGATGGCTTTTGTGGATAATTTCATTGGAAGGAAAACGGGAATTACTCCCGAGGCCGAGGGAGCATTGGAAAAGGATCAGAAAGTCGGAATCTACTTTGGATCGCTTCAGCAGATCGCCGACCGGCTCGGGCTTTACAATAAATCTTATAGGGAGTCATGGGAAAGGCTCGGGTTGAAATACGCCTGGGGATTGCACGACCACATGAACGAGAAAATGTCGGTCAAGATTATAGGAGAGCAGGGAGTGGAATGGGAGGATTTGGTCAGGGGAGAGGCCAAGAAAGCACCTGACTTTGATATAGACATTGAGGGAGGATCGGCAGAGATAATGGCGAATGAGGCCAAGTCAAAGAAGAGAGAGAACTCTCTGATGCTACTTGTTAAAAGACCGGAGTTAGGACAACAGCTTAATCCTAACTGGCTTGTCCAAGAAATATTAAGACAGGGGCAATGGGAGGAGGAGCAGATCAGAATAGCGATGAGCAGGGAAACGACCAATCTTGAGCTTTTGTCAGAAGCCTCGCAGGCAATTCAAATGATATTAAAAGGGAAAGCACCCAAAATTAATCGTGGGGCCGACACGAGTTTTATTCAGAAAATAATTGACTTTGCAATCGACAAGGATTTGAAAATGGATATTTATACAAAGATGATGGCCTATGCCCAAGCTCATATGGAGATTGCCGTTCGGAATATGACCAGAAAGGCGGTGATGATTCAGGCAGGTCAAGGAGTGGCAACAGAAGAGAAGCCGAAGTCGATGCTGCCTATTTCCGAAGAGACGACAGTTGAGGAGCCGATCCTGGGGACCCCGGGAGCAGGTATCAGCCAAGGGTTGAAAGCCAGTAATATATTAAGAGGAAAATAAAAATATGAAGGACGATTTATTTAAAAAATTACACCAGTTGAGGGACGAATACACGTTCCCTCGGGATAAGAGAGCGGTTGAGCAGACCGCAAAAGAAGTCAGGAAAGCCATTGTCAGGCAGGAGGCAGGCAAACTGGACGGAATAAAAGAACTCATCAGATTGTTAGAAAAGAAAAGCAGAGATATTACTTTGCTATTGGCTTGGTATAAGGAATTAAAAGAAGAGCAAAGACAAAACCTTTTTGTCGAGCGGGAATGCTATCAATACCTGATTTCATTCTTCGATGAAACAGAAACCAAACAGACTATTAAGAGCGCGGAAAAAATGGTTGAAGAAAATTTAAAATAATAAACTAATAAAAAATGCCGGCAGATTTTATTAAATGCATAAATACCCCGGGTAGCAAGAAGTTTACGAAATCCTTGCCTAACGGAAAGTATGTTTACGGATGCAGGTTGCCCGGGAGCAAAAAGGCCGTTTGGGGTGAAATAAAAAAGAAAGTCAAGAGATATGATTAGAAAATGGCTTAAGGAACAACTTAAAGATATTGGACTCCCAAGAAGAAAGGATTTAGCAGCGAGGGCTTTGGAGTTTGCCCATGAGAATCCGAAGGTGATTGTGATTATTCTTGATCCAAAGAAGGACGACATAATAGCCGCCTACGGAAAGGAATATCTTATAACTAACATCAGAACTAAGCTATTGAATATAAAGGTTCATGTAGTGAGAGATCTCCTTAGAGGAAAGAATATAGATAGAAATATTGACAGAATATTAAAAGTGATGGATGGTTTTCTTTATCTATTATATAAAAAACTAAATCTTCAAAGGTCGGATAAAGATAAAAAATTAAACAAATAAAATATCATGGCAAAAAAAGAAGAAAAAACAGAAGAGAAACCAAAAGAGAAAAAGAAGGAAGAAAAACCCAAAGAAGAGAAGCCAAAGAAAGAAGAGAAGCCAAAGGCAGAGGGCAAGGGATCTGTGGTAAGTGTATATGATCCGAAAGGGAATTTTCTCAGAGCCATTACTAAGAAACAGTTTGGGAAGGACTTTAGGAAAAAGGCAGCAGAGCTTGCAGGTAAGGTCAAGGGAAGGACAGTTAAGGAAGGAGGGCCGAAGGGAGAAAATCCTGAGGAGGAGTCAGAGGGACCCGAAGAGGGAGAAGAATAAATCCTTTACAATTTAATAAAAAAGATTAGTACCTTGGTGGCATCATTTTTGCTCCGGGGGTTTCTATATCACATTTTAATTGTGATATCAGCTAATCTTTTCTCCCGGAGCAGAAGCGATGCTATCAAGTGTCGCTTTTGTTGTTTGAACGGTCAACTCAAAACCGTCTTTGCGGTCAGTCACCGCAAATAAATCAACTTGTCCTTGAGCAAGGACATAAAAATATGCCAGAAGAAAAACAAAAACCCGAGGGGACTCTCAGTATTCCCCCTGACGCCGATAAGACGTCAAGAAAAATAGCTGAGGATATCGTAGAGGGCGAAAAAGCCAAAGGCGAGAAGCTTGAGGAAACAGCCCCTAAAGAGCCTGATAAGGCCCCAAAAGAGCCGGAAAAAGAAGAAGGTGAGGAAGCCGGCGGCGATAAGGGCAAAGAAGAGAAGAAAGAAAAGAAAGAGGAGGGCAAGCCCGAGGAGGGCGGAGAAAAGACAGAAAAAGAAGAGGAAGGAGAGAGGGAAGAGAAGCCCAAAAGAACTCCCCAGACGATGCCCGTTTACAAGCATAAAATTGCCGAAAAAAGGTGGGAGAAAGAGAAGGGAGATTATAACGAGAAAATCAAAAACCTCGAGGTCGAGGTTAAGAAGAAAGCCAGTCCTGAAAAGCAAAAGGTTGTCAAAGATTTCGCTGAAAAGCATGGTTTTGAGCCAGAGATGGTGAATGACCTGCTCAAGATAGTGGAGTCGGGACAGCCTGATGTCAAAAAGGCATTGGATGACTTCAGATCAGAGATAGAGAAGGGAAGGACAGAGAGGGAAAGGACTCACCAATACAGTGAGTTTAACAAGGATTATGAGAAGAGCATTATCCCACTTCTTGAAAAAGACGGCGTACCTTCCGAGAAAAGGAAGGAGGTGAAGAAACTTCTGCAAACCTTAGCTTTCACGACCGAGTATGCCAGCACTCCGCTGCCCGTGATTTATCGGGGAGTAGAGGACTTTGACGGGTTCAAAGTCAAAGGCAAGAAATCCGCCGAACCTTCACGGGGAGGAGCCCGGGGAGGAGAGGAAGAGGATGAAATGCCAAAGGGTGATAAGGAATTCAAGGAATGGTCAGACAAAAAAGGCAGGGAGCAGAGTAACCTCACCATTACGCGAAAAGGTCAGGGCACCGCCTGACATACTAATTAAATACAACTGAATATCATGGCTAATAATTTAGCTGCCAGCTTCCCGGAGTATTGGAGTCGCCGAATGCAGATAACACGGTCTAAGACCGCTGTTTATCGTGCGATCACCAGCTTTGAGGAAGCTAAGACTCTTGCGAAAGGAGACATTGTTCGACGTCCTTATCGTTCATCTTTAGTGGTGAACACCATGGGGTCAGAGGGTAGTTATACTAGGCAGGATATCACCGATACCGACGATTATCTGGAGATAGACCAAGAAAAGGAAATCACCTTCTATGTCCGGGATGTTGATGCTTTGCAGTCAAATTATAAGACTGCTAATCTGTATGCCGACGATGCCGGTAACAGGTCAGGTGAGTATATTGACGGCCAGATTTTAGGTGAGTACGATCAAGCCACTTCAACGGTTGACGATGGAGACCTCGGGGGAACTGACGACAATGGTCTTACATTGACCATTTCGAATGTTCTCAAGACTCTTATTCAGGCCAAGAAGAAATTGACCGCTTTGGATATTCCCCTGAATAACAGGTGGGGTGTTATCTCCTCAGAGTTTGAGGCGATTTTGACGGAATATCTGTCAGGAAAGGAAAGTCAATTGGGTGATTCCACTGGGAAGAATGGCCACATCGGAAGATACCAAGGATTTGATCTCTTTGTTTCCAACAACCTTTGTTGGTCTGGAAGCCTAGTCACCTCAGCGACCTTGGCTAATGGAGACACATTCACCATAGCCGGCGTGACCTGGACTCTGGTGACAGATGCTTCCAACGCCGCCGCAGGTGAGATTGACCTTGGGTCTACTAACGATTTGACTGTCGCAAACATAATTGCGGCCGTTAATAATGCCGAAGGAACTGCGGCTAACACACAGTCAGCTACAGCGGAATATTGGGAGCTTACTGCCGCTAACAGGAAAATCATAACGAAGAACGGCATTGTTGCCAGTGACGGAGGTACCTACGATTCCGTGGCCATAAAGGCCTATGGAGCTTCTGTAGTGGCTGTTTCCGAGGTGATTGTTGACGCTACCGATATCTGGACTACCACCGCTCAGATTCAGCACCAGCTCTTCGGTCAAGGAAAGTCGATAGACGCCGTCATCCAGAAGTATCCTCATATGGAGTTCAAAGACAGAACTGGCTATATCGGCAAGGACTTTGTGAACTGGTTCGTGATGGGGATTAAAACATTCCACGAAGGATGTGACCACTTGGTTGACGTGATGATCCGAACCGACGCATTCTAAAATTTAACGGATTAGGGGGAGGAGGATTTTGTTAACCATTTTCTTTCTCTCCCGAAGTCCCAGACAATTATGAAAAACAATTTATTTGTTATCGTGATGATTGCTCTGGTTTTTGTGGTCGGATTTGGAATTGGATGGGTTAGTTCTCCTATAGGAAAAATAGATTCAACTGTTCCATTAGGAGGAATGGTTCATAATACCCAGGAAACGTTTGATGCTGGGATTGCTGTGCAGGGAACTGAATTTATTAGTAGTTCCCGGGCACTCAGTGTTACCACTGGCGCTTTTTCAAGCACGTTGGGTGTCGGAGGCAAAATAACACTTGCCTCTGCAAGTTCTACGATTCAAGTAGGAAACACAACGAGTGGAATTGCGCCAGGATGTATTATTCTTGGAGATTCAGGAGGAACGACTTCAACCCCAGTTTACATCACCGCGTCTGGAGGTACTCTCACTGCCACCACGACCACACCAGCAATTTGCGAATAATCAATCTAAACAATTGGTTCTCCATTCAGTCCTTCTCTATGGAGGACTGAGCCGGAGAACTAATTAAATAAAACCATGTCAAAAGCTAAGATAGGAATTTTGATATCAGTCATAGCTGTGGTTCTGATCACCCTTTTCTATATTATTGGCAGTCAGAATGTCGATGAGGGGCCTTTGGGTTTTGGCGGCTTCGTCAGCTTCGGAGAAACCGGGGTGACCAACTCCAGTTCAACGGTGACCACGGCGGCTTCAGGAACAGCTGTTGTGGCTCTTAACCATGGGAGGATTTATCTCCATTTGGCCAATGCCGGGACTGAGGATGTTTACCTAATATTCGATACGCTCAACCAGACAAGCGAATACATGTATGTTGGGCAAGGATTACTGTTAGCTCCAGACCAGCATTATGAGATAGGCCCCGACAACCTTTATTTGGGGGGGATTACTGGGATATCTGCATCTGGATCTATGGTGGTCAGCATAATAGAAAAATAAGCACAATTTGAAATGATCCTAAATCCTCAAGAGTATTTCGCAATAACTCGGCAACTTAATGATCCCGCCGACACAGGCACTTATTACCTTCGCGCCTACATTAGAAATGCAAGGACGGATGAGCTTTTGGATACGGTTGATTTGGAGGATAAGGGAGATCAAAGATTTAGAAAGGAATGGCAGGTAATGGCCGATACTTCCGGAGAGGGACTTTATATAACAATACTGGTCAAGGTCTTTACCGATGCTGGATACACAACAGAGAGCATGCTTTACGGAAGAATTGAGGTCACTTATTTGGTTCAGCAAAGGCTCAGTATTGCACTGGCCGGAGGGGGAGGAGGGCCTGGCATAAGCTACAAAAAAATCAGAGAGATTATTGAAGAAGAGATGAGGAAGCTGAAACTGCCTCAGCCGAAAACCATAATAAAATATAATACTGTCAGGGAGGTAATCGAGGTAGACTTGAGTCCTATTATGAAAGCCCTTGACAGATTAGGAGAAGATTTTGGCAACATAAGGATTCCCGAGGCCAAGGAGATGAACCTGGCCCCAGTCATCAAAAGCATTCAGCAAGTCCAGGAAAAGATAGAGGGAATCAACATTCCCGAGACAGATGTCAGTCCTTTGATGGATGTCTTGAACGAGATTAAACGGATGATGGAAGATTATAAACTATCGTTAGAGAAGGTCCAAGAGAACACCAAAAAGGCGCCACTTCCAAAAAAGGACGAGGTCAAGGAAAGAACCAAGAGGAGACGGGAGAGGTTCTTCGGCACGGGCAAACTAAAGAGAGCTTTTATATGAAGAAAACATATCTTATTTTAATAAGCATATTTGTAGGAATAGGGATAGCTTTTTCAATCAGCGTGTTTGGATTGAGCATTCCAAAACTCCCTATTTTTTATATTGATGGCACTACGGCAAAACCCAGGAGTGCCTTGGATTTTAATTTTCTTGCCGGGGATATTACCACCACAGGCAATATAGGTATCGGAAATACAGACCTTGATACTCCTTTGGAGATAGCGACACAAAATGCAATTAATAATTTTGCTTTTACTCTTTCCGATGGTGATGTAGACCACGGAATGACTGCCATCGCTCCGACTGATGTTTATGGAGCTTTCCAATTAAATCATGGCACAAAAGGCGGTTTAGAGATTATTGGTTTAGAAGATGCCGCAAATAGTTCAGCTCTGACATTGACGGGATATATGGGAAGCACTGACCCATCTGATAGTGTGCCTGCTGTTATTTTTAGAGCGGGAAAGCAGAGTGGAATAACAAGAGCTGATTTAGGAGCTTTAGAAACAGCTTTTCAGTTTCAAGATGGAACTGATGACCCGATGATTACAATTTTGGGAAATGGCAATGTAGGAATAGGAACCATTACTCCCAGCGAGGCCTTAGATTTAGGTTCAGGGGATTTTACCACCGAAGGCAGAATTATCGCAACTGGTGGAGGACAAACTGGAAAGTTTTTGACGGGGTTAGCTGGATATACAGTACTCGCTTTTGATGGGGCAAATTTTGATATAAGAGCAGGAGCTGGAAACACAGCTGCACAAAATGTTATGAGGGTAGACAATTCAGGAAACTTTGATTTTTATGACGGCAACCTCACCACTACAGGAAATATAACAGCTGCCAGCAGCACTCTTTCAGGTAATCTTGATGTTACTGGAACTATAACCCAAGACGCTTATGTAACTATTAATGACGGTGTTACAGCTACCTACTTCTCAATATACGGAGGTGGTTTTGGAATAAATAGCGATGGAGAGGGAACATTTGATGCAGTTCACTCAAGCACTTGGAAAGACGGTTCAGGAACTAATACATTGATGTCTTGGGATGCTTCAGAAATAGATGTTGAACAGGACTTAAGCCTTCAGGCAGACAACAGAAAGATTCAGTTCGGCACAGGCAAGGATGCCTCAATCTATTATGACGGGAATTATTTGGTATTTAGCAGCCAAGAAGTAGGAACAGGCGACTTCTATTTTACGGATGGGGATATTGTTATGGAGAATGCAGAAAAAATTACAAATGCCGTAAATGGGCAAATTCACATTGAAGGAAGCGGAGGAACATACGACAGCCAAAGATTGATAATTGGGCTTGATAGTAATTATTATGTGGATTTATCTGCTTATAATGTAACCGATAGTGCAGCATCCACGCTAAGATTTGTCGGGGCTGTAATGGTGGGAGACAATAAAGATTTTATTTATGGAGATGCTTCTGACGTAAGAATGAGATGGACTACACAAGGAAATGACCATTTGGTTATAGGTATTCCTCTTGGAAGTGCGGCACAATCAGGAAACTTTTTAATAACAGAAAGAGCTGGTTGGAATGACGATTACACGCACGGAATAGCAAGTAATCCAACATTTATCATTCACTCTGCGACAAGAGCCGCAACATCAACAGATGAGTGGATTAGTTTTAGTCACGACAAAACTGATGCTGTTATAGAATCAGGTACAGGTTCAATATCATTTGTAAATGATAATCTCATTACTACAGGAAACATAACCGCAGCAAGCAGCACTCTTTCAGGTAATCTTAATGCCACAGGGACTATAACAGCCGAACAACTCACCTCTACAGACGACATTACAATGGCAGGATATTTTTATAACGCAATGGGTGTTGGTGATGATATAGGAGTTTATAATTACCAACCTAATTACACAGGAGCAAGTACTCTCTATGGTTTAAAGAATTATGTCAAACATAGCGGAGCTTCTGGCAGTTCTGGGCGTGGTGTAAAAGGAATGTACAACCAGGTTCTCAATGACCATATCGTAACAGGTTCTCCTATAGGCGTAACACAAGAAACAATGGGTATGCATAACTACGCATCACCGTGGAATGCAGAACACACAGCTACAGCTTCATTTGGAGGATTTTTAGAAATTACAAGAGGAATGTATAACGAAGTTGTTGATGCTTCTGGTAGGGTATTATCTCAAACAGCAACAGGAAATAATATTGTTAGTTATGAAGGCATAAGAAACAAAGTTTATATAGAAACCAGTGCCGAGTATGACAATGGGGCAGGGTCAGTTACAGTTAATGCTTACGGCACTTATAGTGAGGTTACTAATAAGTTTCAAGAAACAGCAGGAACAGTAACAGCAAATACTTATGGAGATTATGTAACTGTTACAGGCAATGCATCAGGAGATTCAACTGCTTACGGGCTTTATGTGGCAAGTGTCTCGGGAGCTGATGATAACTATGGGATTTGGGATGCTTCTGGTGCTAACTGGATTTTAGATGCGAATGACCAGAAGATTATTTTTGGGGAAGGACAAGACGCCTCAATATATTATGATAATACTAATTTAATAATTGACCCAAGAGAAGTAGGGTCGGGTGGGGTTGGAATAACAAGTTTTCTTGACCTTACTGAAATTTCAGAGCCTACAACTCCTGCAGCAAACCACGCAAAAATATATTTAAATTCATCTACTAATGATTTGGAGATTAGATGGGATAGCGGAGCTACATCTACTATCGTTGCCCATCCATAAAACTATGACTAACCACAAAATTATGGAAAAGAAAATCATTATAATCATCGGAGTAATTTTAATTATTGCCTCTATAATTACAAACATTTATTTTATTTCCTGGAAGAAGATAGAACTTAAAATCTATAACAGGGGGATAAACGAGGCAGTTATTTCTATCAGTAATCGGGTTAGAAATAATGGTCAGGTTATTTTGCCTGTCTTTAAACTTAAAGAGGGATTGTGGATTCAGGATGGCGAGATGATATTGATACCTAAAATAAATCAAGAAACAGAAAATAAACAATAAAGGTCAAAATTATAAAAACTAATTCTTAATAATATGATTACACCAGGACAATTAAAACAATTAGCGACTAAAAAACCTCCTGAAAAGATAGGAGAAAATCACGTTATAGTGAAATTCGTTCTTTTTTCGGAGGACAGGACAGAGGTTCTTATTCACACGGAGGAATACGGGCAAAACAGGATAGACAAGGGAATGGAAAAAATCAATAGGGAGATATCAGGGCTTGATGCTTATAAGCAAACAAGATTAGATAAGCTTATTGCTGAAAGAGGAGAATTTGAGGATATTCAAACAGAGATGAATAAGAAATTTGAGAAAAAATAAAAAGATGTTCAAGAAGACTTTACAAATAATCGGGTTTTTAATAGTAATGCCTTTTATTGTGGCAGTTTTTGTAATAATGATTATTCCTTATATGGTTTTTTGGGGAAGCCATTTTGACAATTAAACTAAATAAAAATTATGACAACAGAAGAAATCATAGCGTTTGCCGAAAAATTGTTGGACGGGGAAACCATTGAGGAGACCCTGGGGATCCAACTGGCAGACCACATCAAGAACTGGGTTGAGGCCCGGAGGAAATGGAGGATGCTCATAAAGGAAGACTCAAGCAACAGCTTTGGGTCGGGTGATACTTTTCTAACGGAAAAGGATTTGCCCGCCGATTTTGCGCTTGATAAAGAAGTTTGGATCGGGGATAACAATAGTGTTGCCGAATACACCCCCGTTCCTTTTGAAAAAAGAAGAGTATATGGAAATAGCGGGCAGAGATACAGTATAGATTTGGCTAATCAGAAAATGTATATTCATGGGAGTGAGAGCGGAAGCAAGACAATTTATCTTTATTATAAATACCAAACGGATGAACTCGAAATTGACACCTCCCCTGTTTGGCCTGAGAGATTTCATAAACTGATCAGTTTTCTGATGGCCGAGATTTATTTGGCCGGAATAGATGCTGGCGAGATGTCGATTCAACCGGCATTAGAGCATTCAAAGGAAGGGCAGATAGTTTTGGATTCAATGGAGACTTGGGATGACGAGCTTCAATTACAAGCAATAAATCACAGCACTCCGGTCAGGGGAACCAGACAGGCTTCCCGGACTGATGCGATAAATCGTTAATGAGGATAGTAACATTAAAAGATTTTATTTTCGGGCAGATAGATACATTGGAGGACACTTCGATTCCTCGGGGTTCGGCCTCCAAGGCTCGGAACTGGATCACTTCGGCCGATAGGATTGAGTTGAGGAGAGGTTACGGGATATTGGGCAACACGATTGCAGGGGCAGGAAGCATACCGTCTTTAAGAGTAGTCAGAACATCAGGTGGCACAGAGATTATTTTGAGAACCCGGGGGAAGAAACTCGAGTATTATAAGACGAGCAATGAGACTTGGACAGAGATAGGGAGTGATATTTTAGGAGCGGATGCCGACGGAAAGGAAATCTCCATAGAGGAGTATCACTCTTTGGCCGGAGATCAGATATTCGTGAGCAGTCCGCACGGGCCTCTTATAAAGATAATGATGGCGAACTTGGGAGATTATGCCGACATATATGATGCGGCCAAAAACTACAAAGGGAGGATCAGGATAAAGCAGAATAGGATGTTTCTTTGGGGAAGGCTCAAGGATAAGACGGGGATTTATATGTCCCACATAGATGCCGAAAATTACACGGTGGTTGCGGATAACGAGAATATAGGGACCGGGGACGGAAACGAAAAGACATTTGCCGAGACGCTGGATTTCAAGGCCGGGGCGTCGAAAGCAACCTGCTTTGGAATCATGGTGACAGACACGGTCGAGATATTCACCGACAATTACGATGGCACTTTAACAGGAGATCAAGGGGGGACCGGGACTATCAATTATATGACAGGAGCGATCTCAGTGACATTTAACACGGCCCCAGGGGGCGCCCAGGCCATTTTGGCCGGTTACAGCTGGGTAGACGACACGGATGACGGAATTGCCGATTTCACTTATTCGGACACCAGGGTAGCCAGCGAGGGGAATGTTTTCAGACAGGATGAGGCAGGAGGAGTTCTACAGTCAGTAGAGAGCTACGGGGACGACGAATACTGTCTGCACAGAATGAAGACCTGGGTTTTGAATCTGACCGTGGATGATACGAATGCCACCAATCTTATTTACCGGGAAAAGGTAGGAATTCCTAATTGGAAAGCATCGGTTGCCACCGGAGACGGAGTATATTTTATTGATGACTCGGACGAGAAAGACCCTCAGATAAGGATGATTACCATTCCACCTCTTTATACAAAGGCGATACCGGTCTCAATTTCAAAGGGGTTGAAGTATAAAAAAAAGCAGGTAGGGATAGATTTATCTGACTATCTTTTTGATAAAACAATAGGATACGAATGGGGAGATTATATTTTATTTGCCTGTCGGACAAGTGATTCGGCAAAGAATAATAGCCTTATTGTTTATGATAAGAGGCAGAAAACGATAGACGTTCTGGATTACTGGGTAAATTGCTTTGCGATTTATGGAGGGACCCTGATTGCCGGCGACCCCTCGACCCCGAATGTCTACACTCTCTTTTCGGGGTTTGACGATGACGATGCCAACATTTCTAACTATTGGGAAGGGAATAAGGACGACTTGGATTTCATTGGACTAAAGAAAGTAAAAAGAATTGTGATGAAAGGACTAATAACTTCAGAACAAAATTTAAGAGTTTCCGCCTCTATTGACAACGGGCCTTTTGTGGATATTGGGACTGTAGAAGGAAATGGTAGTTATGTAGACAGTGGAGGAGGAGGAGTTTCTATAGGAAGGGTTGTAATAGGAAGCAAGGAAGTCGGAGGAGGTGGAGACGGAGCGATGGCTTATAATTACGAATATTTAATCAGACCAAATTTAGATAAATTTAGCACAATAAAAATCAGACTTGAGGCATTGGATTTGGGTTATGTCTCGGTAAGCGAGGTGAATTATAAAGATATTAGAATAAAATCATACAAAATTCCTAAAAAATATCG